>FWPU01000955.1_pt1 | contig 90247 bp, 66 predicted proteins | sample 2228361 | NCBI WGS metagenome assembly FWPU01 (sample SAMEA103939777, study PRJEB20133) | metagenome
GGGAGAAAAAAACTGACAACTATCTGGCCTTTCTCCATTTCGCCTCCGCCTGGATCACGTTCCGTGCTGCCGGCATTTTGGGATAGGCTCTAAGCTGCCACCCGACAGTAGATGCCGCTGGAACCACAACGCAGCCGCCCTCCGGCGTACCTCTCACACGCCAGCCCACGCTGCCGCGCGACCCCACGCCCGGCTTGGCGATGCGCCCTCTTACCGCTGAAGCCCGTACGCCCCCCTCCTAGCTATTGTTCACCGGCGGCTGCCGGCGATCGTCAGACACAATCAGACCATCTCGCAGCCGGACGGTACGCCTCGCCCGAGCCGCCACAAAGTCTTCGTGCGTCACCATGATGATCGTCTTGCCCGAGTGGTTCAGGCGGTCAAGCAGGTCCAATATCTCTCCTGAGGTCACGCTATCGAGGTTCCCCGTCGGTTCGTCGGCCAGGATGAAGAAGGGATCGTTCGCCAGGCTGCGCGCAATACCACACCGCTGCTGCTGCCCGCCAGAAAGCTGCATCGGTCGATGCTTCAGGCGCTCTCCCAACCCCACCATCACTGCCAGCTCGCGGCAGCGGCGGCGCTTCTCGGGCGTAAGCTGCCCCTGGTAGTACAGAGGCACTTCGATGTTCTCGATCACCGTCAACTGAGGGATCAAGTTGTACGATTGGAACACAAATCCGATGCGCGAGGCCCGAATCTCAGAAAGCTCATTGTCGTTTAGGCGGGCCACGTCCTTCTCGCCCAGAAAGAAGCGGCCAGAGGTGGGCCGGTCGAGGCACCCGATCAGGTTCAACAGCGTGCTCTTGCCCGATCCGGATGGTCCCATAATGGCCACGTAATCGCCCTCGGGCACGTCGAGCGACACGCCTCGAAGGGCGTGCACCACCTCTCCTCCCAAGTGATAGTCTTTGCACAAGTTTTCGATTCGAGCAGCGTAGCGCATGGCGGCACACATTCGTGGTCGGAAGCCCCACCCTCGACTTTCTCTATTGTGTCATGCGCTATTGCCTTCGGCCAAGGGCCCGAACCGCGGCCACGAGCCTTTACTGATTGCCCATCTCTGCGGGCAACCGCTAGCATAAGGGCCTCTCATGCAGGCCAGCAGAGCAAGCACGATTTGATGAACATGCAAAGACTCTTGGAACGGTTCTTGCGCTACGTGAGGGTGGATACGACTGCCCACGAGGGAGCCGAAGAGTATCCTAGTTCGCCCGGCCAGCGTGTGTTGGGCGCCATGCTCGTCGATGAGCTGCGCAGCCTGGGAATCGAGGCCGCCCAGGACGAGCACGGCCTTGTGCTGGCGACGCTGCCCGGCAATGCCGGGCGCGCGGTGCCGACGATTGCTTTCAATGCCCACCTCGATACTTCTCCCGAGACGACCGGCGCGGGCGTGAAGCCGCAGGTCTGGCCGAACTACAACGGCCGGGATTTGGCGTTGCCTGGCGACCCCGGCAAGGTGTTGCGCGTGGCAGACAATCCCGAGCTGGCGGCGTTGGCCGGCTGCACGCTGATCACAACCGACGGCACCACGTTGCTGGGTGCCGACGATAAGGCGGGCGTGGCGGTGATCATGGAGGCCGCTGCGCGGCTCTGCGAGTCTTCTGAGCTGGTACATGGTCCAGTGCGGCTGCTTTTTACCTGCGACGAGGAGATCGGACGGGGCGTCGACTACGTCGACATCGAGCGGCTGGGAGCCGCGGCCTGTTACACGTTGGACGGCCATGGCACGGGCGAGATCGATGTGGAGACGTTTTCGGCCGACTTGGCGGTGGTGAGAGTGCGTGGTGTGAACATCCACCCATCGATCGCCAAGGGGCGGATGGTCAACGCCGTGCGGGCTGCCGGTGATTTTCTCGCCCGCTTGCCGCGCGATCGGTTGGCCCCAGAGCATGCCGAAGGCCGGGAAGGATTTTTGCATCCCTATGCGATTGGCGGCGGCGTGGCCGAGGTCGAATTGCGCATTCTGCTGAGAGATTTTGAGACGCCGGCGCTTGCAGAGCATGCTGCACTGTTGGAGGCCGCTGCTCAAGCCACGCGTGCGGCTTACCCTGGTTGCGTGGTCACGATCGATATTCGGCCGCAATACCGCAACATGCGCGAGGGCCTGGTTCGCGAGCCGCGTGCTGTAGCCTACGCCGAGGAGGCCATGCGCCGCGTGGGCCGAACGCCGCGGCGAACGATTGTACGCGGCGGCACAGACGGCTCGCGGCTTACCGAACTGGGCCTGCCCACGCCCAACCTTTCCACAGGCGAGCATAATCCCCACTCTGTTCTCGAATGGACCTGCCTGGAAGAGATGGACGAGGCAGTCCGGGTAGTGCTGGCCCTGTGTGCCGTTTGGGCCGAGCGTGGATGAGCTATCTCGGACTCGCGGCATTAGAAAACGGCCGCCCGTCTTCCGCACCCGCGCTTAGCCGCCAGCGTGCGCGGACCGGCCTCCCCGCTGTTACTGAGGGGTGCAGGGGGAAGTCGAAACGTGAGACCATTCCGTGCGGTTGTCGATCGCCCATCTCCCCCGGCGAGTAGAGGTGAAGGGTGAAGAAGTCTTGTGTGCACGCACCTGGGCGACATCTCCCCCGGCGAGTAGAGGCGGAAGTGCCTCTTCGCCCCTTCTCGAGGGGGCAAGATAGCGTCGGAAACTGCGACCATCTCACGCCGCAAGCGCCTCTGTGCCCTGAGGGGGAGCGGCGGAGGGCCGCCTGGGCCGGCCTTCCCATGAGCCGGGCATTTGCACGAATAATGTCTTTGCACGAGGAAGACCGTCTCATGCGGCGTGCCGCTGCTGCGACGATGCGAGTGGGGCGAGTGCACTCTTGCCCCCCCGTCGTTGCACACCGCACCAGAGCGCGCACCGAACGGGCGGAACCCATCGCGCAATCAGGAAAGCTCGACGCCCAAGGCGCCGTACAATCGCTCGATGGCAGCCCGGCACCGCTCGCATGCGGCGCGCAGCTCCGTCACTTCGGCCTGAAGGGCGGCGACCTGGCTTGCCAGTTCTGCGAGGTCGCGGCTGCCCGCCGCCTGCCCCTGCTCGCGCAGGGAAGCTTGCGAAGCACCATCGGCTGGCGCGGCAAGCGCTGAGCCGCTGCTTGTCGGCAGGCCCGCGGCCGTTGTTTCGGCCACGGTGCCGTAGTGTGCGCGAAGTTGTGCCAATTCCTCAGCCGGGTAGAGCGCGTGGGCGATCACGTGGCCGCGGCCTTCGGGCGTAAGGGGCAGGACGAGGCCGCGGGACTTGAGCCCAGCCAAGATGTGGCGTAGCGCGGCCAGGTCTGCCATGGGCTCCATTCGCTCCACGTGAGCGCGGAGCTGCCCCTCTGTCTGCGGACCGCGCAGCAGCAGTTCGCACATCACCGCTAGCTCGGCCTTGTTCACACCGAGCCACTCGTACGCCAGGTGGCGATACTTCTCCACGCGCCCGCTCCCTTCGACAAACACCACCGCCCCCCGCGCACGCAGGCGATCCAGTGCCGTTTGCACCTCTTCGTCTTGCAGGTTCATCTGCGGATCGCGATTGCTCTTCTGATTGCAGCCATTGCACAGGGCCACCAATGTCAGCGGGTAGTTGTCCGGCGTGGTTTTGGCCTTCTCGATCAGCACGCCCAGGACTCGGCGCTCAAGAGACGGCAGAGGCTGCCAGCGCGGTGATGGGACTTGTGAGGTCATGGTGAGAACACGGGTCGATGGAGTTCCAAATTGCCGGCAGCGGCCAACCAGCTACGTGGACAGCAGGGTGCACGACACATTCACGCCATTGGCAGGCCAGACTTCCTTGCAAGCCACATGCCCCAGGCACGCCTGCCAACGCAGTGGCACAGCATGCAGAGGACGTTGGGGCGCAGCGTTTTTCAGCCGGCGTACGGGAGCCGTGGCGACTCCACAGCATAGCGGAAGAGTTCGTCCCAGGCAGCATCCAGCCGCGCAAGCGCCGCAGACAGGTCCACGGCCCGTACGCGGCCGCCGTCGAGCTGCTCGACCAGCCTCAACCGTTCCAGCTTGCGTAGCGCATCTCCCACCTCGAAGTCGATCTCGCGGTGGATCAGGCGGGCCAGAAACTCCTGGATTCGCCGGTCCAGCTCCTCGCTGGTCCAGCCCTGCGTGCCAGCCTCGCGCCATAAGAAGAACCAGGCCAGCACCGCCTCGCGCAACTCTTGTTCCTCGGCCTCATCCACCAGGCGATGCAGCACGCCCGCGTTATTGTCCAGGTTCTGATAATACAGGCTGCGGGTCAGGTTCAACTGGTAACGCTGTACCGTGCGCACATGCGTATGAAAGGAGCGCAGACCATAGCCCACCGTACCGCCCAGCAGGCTCAAAAACGCGACCGCTCCGTACACCCCGGTGGCCAACAGCACCAGCGCCCCCTGCACCACTTTCCAGACCGCGATTGCCAGTCCAGAAACGATGGGCAGCAGAATCTTGCCTCGGTCGAACATGGTCATCCGCACGCGGCTGCCGGGCAGCAGCATGTCGAGATCCATGGTGGGAATGTTCTTGAAGATCTTCAGGTAGATGGTGTGGGGATCTCCATGCTCTTCTCGCGCCAGGCGTTCGCGGAGGCGGAAGATAACCACCAGCCGCTGGTAGACGGGCACGTCGACCTCAGGAGGGTGCCGCGGCCAGAAGAAAAAGCGGCGGCGGCGGGGGCGGCGGAGGATGGCGGCGCCGCGGGCGAATACATCGAGCTGCTCGAACCGCGAGAAATCGACAGCCAGGTTGACGCCCCAGTCGCTCATAGCTTCCAGAGCGCGCTGCAGGTCTTCCTGCGAGAGGCGTGTGAAGTTGGCCCACTCGAGCACCTCGCGAAAGCGATCGAAGAGCGTTTGCGCACGGCTCTGCCGCTCCTCGGCAGACATGACCCAGATGGGCGTGGTGTCGGCGTCGGGATCGAAGGGAGCGTACGCCGTCTTGAGATCTTCGAGAAACTGTTGGAACTCGAAGTGAATCGTGGCCTCCAGCAAACGGCAAAGGCGGAGGAAGTGCGCCCGTTCCGATTCCTGTAGCTCCGGCTCGCGCGCCAGCACCGTAATCAGATCGGCCTTGCGAATGGGGACGAAGTTCTCGATCCGCCAGTTTCGGGGTGGCGCAGTCGCTTGAGCCGAGGGTGCGGCGGCATCGGCAGCAGCGTTTGAGCGAGGAGGGCTCACGCCAGCACGCTAGGCGGTAAGAAGAAGGCTCGCACCCGCCTGCCGGGGCGTTCGACACCAGAAACAAGCTCTCGTACAGCGGAAACGAGCGTCAAAGGCACGTCATACAAGACCATTCTTGACCGCCCACACGGCTGCTTGCGTACGGTCCGTGGCATTTATCTTCAACAGCAGCCGCTGGATGTGCTCCTTCACCGTGTCGGCCGAGATCGAGAGCGATCGGCCGATCTCTTTGTTGCTCAATCCCAGTGCCAGGTGCCGCAGAACCTGCGCCTCGCGCTGAGTGAGGTTTGCCGCCGGCTGCGGGAGCGGATCGCGGGCGGCCATGATGCCCGCCATGCGGCCAAGCTGCCCATGCCGCTCCGCCGCTCGGCCCGCTGCCACGGCTGAAATGGTCTGCACAATCTGCTGCCGTGTGGAGCCTTTGAGCAGGTAGTCGCTGGCACCCAAGGCCCGCGCTCGGGCAATGTAAGTAGGATTGTCGTACGTCGAAAGCATGATCACCTTGGTCTTGGGCAACTCTTGCCTCAGCCGCTCCAACGTGGCCAAGCCGTCTCCATCAGACATGCGAATGTCTAGCAATACCACGTGCGGCCGGTGCTTGCGAGCCAGCGCAATCGCCTCCTTTCCGCTGGCAGCCTGACCCACGACCGAGACCCCCGTCCCCTCCAGAAGACTGGCCAAGCCGCAACGTACGACCGGGTGGTCGTCGGCAATCACTACCTTGATGCTCATCCTCTCACCCCCCCCAAGCCGTTCGGACGGCCGTGCACATGCGACGCGCACCACCCATCCCGCGCCCGCAATGCGCACCCTTGGGCTGGCTTCAAGACCGACGGGGTGCGAGAACCCAACACTACGGCCCGCGCTATGCCCGCGCAGGATCCGCAATTGCCAGGCATACGGTGCAATACAGGCTGCCGTCCGACGCTGCTTCTCACGTCCGTACTTATCCCCCGCTTCAGCCGGCACACGTGAGCATGCTCGCACATGCCGCATGCCATCGCAAGCCTACTTTCAGCCTAGTCGCCGCCGCCGATGCGAGCAAGAGATGTGGCTTGTGGCGCGGTAAACTCGCACACGGCCTTGAAACGTTTGCGATGCGGCGAGCCGCGTTTCCTGCCGCCTGCCCCCACGGCAGAATAGGGGAGACAGTGAGTGAAAACAGAGGGAGCGAGTCCGGGCCGCGCCGATACGCGACGAATCATTGCCCCTGCCAAGACGGGCCGCCATCGACCAGAGGCGGAGCTGCGTCCCTAGCTGTTTCTGGTCACATGCACTTGAGGGCACGTTCCTGCGGCAGCGCACGATCCCACCCTGCCGCCGCAGGGCCTTCGGCGGCCCTGAACCCCATAAGCCGATCCAGGTACGCTGCTTCCGCCCATCCTTTTGACGCAACGCCGCACAGCGTGCGTGGCGCTACGTACACCTTGGGCAACGTGGTCCCGTGGGACCACTTCGTCCGGCTCAAGGCCCCGCCATGCATGCCGCCTCGTTGACTTTCGGCAACCCGTAACCTAGATAACCTTCGACAGAGCATTTGGCAGCCCCTTCTCTGCGCCGTTTTGTTTCCATGCGGCTGAGGGATGGGATTGTGCAAACGTACAGATCGAGCCGGGCTGGCAGGACGCCGGCCCGATGAGACGCGGGCCGCAGCACGGCCGGCGGGCAAGGTCCAGCCGCATCCGCTTCACGAACCAGGTGTTCGGGTCCGGATGGCCTGCACAAAGAGCCTTTACGCCCGGCGCATGCCTGACGCGGCCACACACGAGTTGTGCCACCCACTCCCGAGCAACCCCAAAGCCCCGACCCAGACGTTCATGGCACGTGCCTCTTTGTTGCTGATTGACGACGACCGGCACATCTTGCACGCGATGGGCGAATGGCTGCGTGAGCAGGGCTACCACGTGGACACGGCGGCCAGCTACCAGGCGGCGCTCGCGGCGCTGGGCCGCAAGCGGTACGACATTGTCCTGTGCGACATCCGCCTGGGAGACGGCGACGGCTTCGACCTGCTGGCGCAGTTGCGGAAAGACGCCCCCGAAACCCTGGTGATTCTCATCACTGGTTACGGCGATCCCGAGACGGCCGTGGCCGCCATGCGCGAAGGCGCTTTCGATCTGCTCACCAAGCCGCTGATTGACGATGAGCTGAAAGTGGCAATCGAACGCGCCCTCGCGCAGCGCCAGGTGCTCGCCGAGAATCAGCAGCTTCGCGCTCAACTCGACCTGCGGTTCGGGTTGGACAACGTGATCGGGCGCGACCCCAAGATGCGGCGGGTGTACGAGATCATCGACAGCGTGGCCGATACACGGGCCACACTGTTGATTACAGGCGAGAGCGGCACCGGCAAGTCGCTGATTGCCCGCGCCGTGCATCGTCGCAGCAGCCGGCGGAATGGCCCGTTTGTGGAAGTGGCCTGCGGCGCCCTTCCCGATACGCTGTTGGAAAGCGAGCTGTTCGGCCACGTGGCGGGGGCGTTCACGGGCGCGGTCGTCGATAAGCCTGGCAAGTTCTTGATGGCCAACGGCGGCACCATCTTTCTGGACGAGATCTCCACAGCCAGTCCCGGCTTGCAGGTGAAGCTGCTGCGCGTGCTGCAAGACTTCGAATTCGAGCCGGTAGGCGGTCAGAAGACATATCGAGTTGATACTCGCGTGATCCTGGCCACCAACGAGGATCTCGAGCAGTTGGTCGCCGAGGGGCGGTTCCGCCAGGATCTGTATTATCGTGTGAACGTGATCAATATCGAGCTGCCTCCCTTGCGCGAACGCGTGGGAGACATTGCCCTGCTGGCCATGCACTTTTTGCGGCAGGTGTGCGAAGAGACGGGCAAGCAGGTGGGGGGATTTACAGAGGATGCCTTGGCGGCGCTACAGTCGTACCGTTGGCCCGGCAACGTGCGTGAGCTGCAAAACGTAGTCGAGCGAGCTGTGTTGCTGGGCAAGGGAGAACGTATTGGGGTGGAAGACCTCCCGGCTTCGCTGCGGTCGAGCAGGATCCCGGCCATCGAGCCGCTGGGCAACCGCACTCTCAAACAGGCGCTGGAGAGCCCCGAGCGGCAGATCATCCTGGAGATGCTGGAGTTGCACAACTGGAACCGCCATGCGACGGCGGAGTCTTTGGGCATCAATCGCACCACGCTTTACAAAAAGATGAAGCGGCTAGGACTGGAAGAGGTTGCCCAGCGGCATCGCACGCCGCACCGCGGTCCTTGCCAGCCGCAGGAGCACGAGCGCGGTTCAACGCAGCGAGACCATGAACGGCCATCGGCGGCTGCCAGGCCTCGGCATGCCGGCCCAGGGCAAGCAGGCTGATGCCTGTAGCGCCCATGGCATCAACCGCGAGCCTCGTGAATTGCCGGCCACCAGGCCGCATCGTCCCCAGGCGCCGTAGCTCCGCTGGCCCGCCGGTCTGCTTGCGTCGCGCGGCTGTTGGTGTTTGCTCGTTGGGCTATCGGCGCGGTAGCTTCGCAGCACCGTGCGCCTACCTGCGTGGGTAACCGGCTGGCGGCGTTGCTCGATCGTCGTCCGCGGCCGACGTTCTGGGATAGCCCGCTGGCGGAGAGCTGGGGCGGTGTGTGTCTTGCTCGAGTTCCGCAGGGCTGATGCGCGTTGGCCGTCGGGCCGTGGTGGCGCGCCGGCCGGCGAGGCTTGAAGGCTCATAGTCCCCCGTGCCGCCGGGCCGGTAGTGCGGATCCTGCACTGTGCCCGGCGGCTGATACCCAACGGCGGGAGAACGATAGGGACGTGTACTGGGCGGCTGGTAGCCGTTGTTGCCGGGCTCATAGCCGGTATCGCCCGGCTGCCAGGGCTCATCGAGCGTACTGGCCTGCGATTGCGCAGAGTCTGCGCCTGCGCGATCGGAGCTGAAGGGATCCGAAGAGTCATCAGACCCAGATGCTCCGCCCCAGGCCGAAGCACCGGACGCGGCAGAGGGGGCTGCGGTCGTGCTGTCGTCCCAAGCGGTCCCGCGGCGCGGCCGTGCACGTGTGGCTGTCGAAGGGTCGCTTGTGTCGTCCCACGCGGTGCCTCCGCGCGAACCACTCGTACCGGCCATAGCCGGCGATCCAGCCGTGGCAGCCGCGTCGGGCGTGCGACTTCCGCCGGCGGATGGAGCAGCACCAGCGGCAGCCCCATAGGTTGGTCCGGTGTTGTAGCGCGAGCCCATGTCGTAGCGAGAAGTCGCAGGTGCAGAGGCAGCGCGTGCATCGGCCACGCGGGCGCCTGCGGCCGGTGCATAGGCGCCGGCGTATGCATCTTCGCCAGGCAAGGCGGCGCCCGAAGCCTGATTGCGGCCGGCGGCAGGTGGTGCGAACCGGCCTGCCCCAGGCTCTTGGCTGGCCCAGTCTTGCTGGGCGGCCCAGTTCTGCTGGGTGGCGGAACCCGGTTGCGAGGGGTATGTTGGCTGGCCACTGCCTGTGGCGCCGGCTGGATTGTAAGTGCTGTCGTAATAACCTTGCTGCGGGCCCACACTGCTTGCGCCATAGGGAGATGTGGCGGGGGGCGAATAGGGCGGGGCGACACCTTGGCCGTACGCTCCGCTCGCGTCAAAGCTGGCTGGTTGGCCAGGGTAGGCTTGGCCGTACGTGCCCTGCGGATAAGTACCGCCCGCCGGAACAGCGGCATTCTGGGCATACGGTCCTCCCTGTACCGTTTGCGGCGTGGCCTGTGAGCTGGGAAGCTGAGGTCCCGCATATGCATTGGCAGGGGGGGTTGTCGAAGAGCGGCTGTAGGGAGGAGTACGGTTCCAGCCCAAGCTAGGCCAGCTCATTCCGCCGCTCTGGCAGCCTGCCAGCGCCAGCAGCATTGCGCAGATTACCGACCGACGCAGCATGACGGCTCGCATGAGATTCTTCGCCCTGTGATGGAGTTGCATCAGGGGCGGCCGCAGCCGCATGGAGATGCTGCCACGCCCGTCTTCATCCCTGACGACGGTAGACTAACGGCAAGGCCCGGTGCCCCGGTGCTGCAAAGGGCCACGCTCCTGGCCGTATCTGGCTGTATCGGCAGGTCAGGCTTCAAACCTTACCCAGGCCGAATACTCTGCCAAATACGTGGATTCGCCCGCATCGGTCCCTCGATCGGGCAACAGGCGGCAGATTATAGGGTCGGCCGCAGCCGGGTCAATGTCAGTTGGCTGCTAACTGGCTGCCCACCAGTGCCGCGAGGCTGCTGGCAGCCGAACGACAAGCTCGAATGCCGGTACAACGACCAGCAACACCGGCCTGAACCTGTAATCCAAGCCTCTTGCACATGCCTCTCTAGTACGCACGCGGTGCAACTCTATACCTGAATGCCCAGGCGCCAGCAGCCGCTCTGCCGGCCCGAGGCCCTTGCCTGGGCGAGGATGCCTACGCCCACGCACGCCACGCGACACGGGCACAAATCATCCCTCGCCGGGCCCCGCATTGCTTCCGCCCCGATTATGCCTCTCGGCACACCACCAGGCAGCTTGCTTGACCCTGGGGCGTGACGCTCAGATTGGCAAAGCTATCACCCGGATCGGCGAGCGTGCCCGGCCGAACGGCCATGATGGGGCATTCGGGATCCGGTGTCTTGTAGTTGAGTATCGGGAACAAACTGCGATTTACGAGAGCCAGCACGCCGGCCACCAGCTCGACCAATCCACTGGCCGCCCCCAGATTGCCGAAGTAGCTCTTTGCGGCCGTAACAGGAATGTTCCGCACGGCGGAGCCCAGTATGCGGTCCAGCGCGCGATACTCTTCTACATCGCAGCTCCGGGTGGCCAGCCCATGCGCCTGGATGTGGCCCAGCGTAGCGGGCGCAAGGTCCGCCTCCCGTAATGCAGCCGCCAGGGCGTGTGCCAGGGCATCGCCGCGGCGAGCCACAAGATTACGGTCCGAGACATGAGAGGATCCCAAACCGGCCACGCGAGCGTAAATGGTCGCGCCGCGGGCAAGCGCTGCACGCTTTTCCTCCAACACAACCGCCGCAGCCCCCTCTCCCAAAACCATGCCCTGCCGATGCAGATCAAACGGCCGGCAAGCCCCCGAGGGTTCCGCCCCGTCTGCGGCCACTTCTTCCTGAATCACAGCGTGCAGTGCGCGCATGGGATGCAGCCTCGAACCTGTGGCACCGGCCACCATGCACTCCGCATGCCCGCGCACGATCGTGCGAAACGCCTCCCCCACGGCCAGATTCGCCGATGCCTCTCGCAGCGTCAGCGAGTTGTTCGGACCTCGCAGATCGTTGTAAATCGCCACGTGGCTCGCCGGCATGTTCGGCAGATACTTCAGCAGCCACAGGGGAGAGAGCTGCGGCATCCCATGATTGGCCCAACGAGAAAAGGAGAAGCCCTCCTCGGCGCTGATGCAGGCCTGGTAGGCGGGCACGAGGTCATACTGCTCGCTCAGCATGTAGTCGGCCCCGAACACCACGCCGCACCGTTCGGGATCGTACATGCCCGCGTGCAGGCCGGCATCCGCCAGTGCAAGCTGCGCCGCCGCAACGCCCATCTGGCACTCGCGGCACATCAGCTTCAGCCCCTTGCGGATGGCCTTCTTCAGCTCCGGCTCGAGCGGGCCGAAATCCTCGATACTGCCAGAGAACTCGGCTGGCGCACCAAGCCTCCCGGCCGAAGGAAACCACTCGGCCATGCGCACCACGCCGCTGCGGCCGCTGCACAACCCCTCCCATAAGGCCTGCGTGCTCTTGCCCAACGGCGAAACCACGCCCAAACCAGTGATCACTACCTGGCGGTCGGCGGGCACCCGGACGCTACTCCACAAACAAGGGATTACAACAAGCGACGCATTGTAGTCGCAGTGCTGCGCCCCGTCGAGGCCGCGTGCGGTCCTCTGGGAGCGCAAAGAGCATCGCGATTTCTTGAGCCGGGGCCGACCTGGCTGCCAGGATCGCCCCGGCGAGCCATTGGGGCACAAGGGCGGTGCAAGGCTCAAAGCGCGAGCAGCGGCAGCGCGCGAGCAGAAATGGCGGATGCGCGTAGGGCCACGCGCCATCGTGGCGGCAGACAGCGGCGGCAATGCCGTAGAGCGCCGCTCGCCCGCCCTCTCAATAGCGCGCCTGCGATGCCTGCACGGCGGAGCACCCGTTGCAGCTTTGGCTGTTCGAGCGGCTAGCGGGAGCGCCACCGCTGTAAGCGCGGGAAGATGGCCAGTGCACAACGTGCCATGCGGCTTCTAATGGCCAACCGTAGAGGCCTGGTCCCTGGAGATCTCCACCCCAACGCCAGCCACTCGATGCTGACCCGTGCCTCAGCCGTTCGAGGCCGATCCCTGCGTCGGCCTTTCCTGGCTCCACCGCAGCTTCCCCGTGTCGGTATGCTGCTAGAACGACGGTCAGGCTTGAACGCCTGACGTACGGCGCCGTTGCCCTTGGGGTGTGCCTGGCATAAAGTGGGAGGCGAGTGGGCGAGCAAAACCGAGTCACAAGGCGAGTATCTCACTAGGGGACCGAACATGCTGCGTCGGCGTGAATTCTTGGCATCTACGGCAGCCGCTGCACTGGCTGGCGACGCGATCAGGCTGCTGGCGGGGCAAGAAGCGGGCCGGACCCACGCCACGCCGGCCGATGCGATGCAGGGCCCGCCCGAAGACCTGGCCTATGTAACCGCAACCTATGCCGGCACAGGCATCGACCAGCCCGATTACCTGGCCGTGGTGGACGTTGATCCTGCTTCAGCCAGCTACTCTCAGGTCATCCATAGAGTGGAGATGCCGCACACTGGAGACGAACTCCACCATTTCGGCTGGAACGCATGCAGCAGTTGCCACGGACACCGCCAGCGGCGATTCTTGATTGTTCCTGGGCTTGTTTCCACGCGAATCCACGTCCTCGACGCGGCCGAGCGTCGGCGGCCCAAGCTGCATCGGGTGATCGAGGCGGAAGAGGTGGTAGCCAAGTCGGGGCTGACGGCGCCGCATACTGTGCATTGCCTGCCGGATGGCCGGATCATGCTCTCGATGTTAGGTAACGAGCGGCTCGAAGGCCCTGGAGGCTTTTTGCTCCTGGACGAGGGCTTTAACGTGCTGGGGAGCTGGGAGGCTGCGCGGGACGGGATGCGCTACAACTACGATTTCTGGTACCAGCCGCGGCACAAGGTTATGGTTTCCAGCGAGTGGGCGGCACCGAGCACCACGCGGCCCGGCTTCGATCCGCAACACGTGCAGCAAGGCAAGTATGGCCGGCAGATCCACTTCTGGGACTGGGATCGGCGGCAGATCATTCGCAGCGCCGACCTGGGCGAGGAGGGTTGGATCCCGCTGGAGGTGCGCTTTCATCACGATCCCGAGAGCAGCCACGGGTTCGTAGGCGCCGCGCTTTCCAGCAGCATCTGGCATTGGCATCACGAGCAGGGCCAAGGATGGCAGACCGAAAGGGTAGTCCAGGTCGAACCAGTGGAGGTCGAGGGCTGGCCATTTGCCGTACCGGGCCTGATTACCGACCTGGTGCTGTCTCTCGACGACCGCTGGCTCTATTTCTCGAACTGGCTGCACGGCGATGTGCGGCGGTACGACGTGAGCAACCCCGCGCGGCCGCGGCTGGCGTCCCGGCTATGGCTGGGAGGCGTTCTCGGCCACGCACCGAACACCAGCCTGCCGCTGCGTGGCGGACCACAAATGCTACAGCTCAGCCACGATGGCCTCCGCCTCTACGTGACCAATTCGCTCTTCAGCAGTTGGGATAACCAGTTCTATCCTGCCATCGCCGCGCAGGGCTCGCACATGCTGCAAATCGATTGCGACCCCTCCGGCAGCATGGCCGTGAACGAGCGGTTCTTTGTCGATTTCGGCAAAGAGCCGCGAGGCCCCGCGCGGGCTCACGAAATGCGATTCCCAGACGGCGATTGCACATCGGACATCTGGGTATAACCCGTGCCCCGCCCGCAGCGGCTGCATCACGTGGAGGGACCGGCGGCGAGCCGGCACCGTCTCCCTGTAGCGGCCGCCTTGGCAAAGAGCGGGGGCCTGCGATCAGCCAGGACCCTGCGGTCCAACGCAGCACGGACCGTGCACGACGCCCACCGCGCGCAACGCTGCTCCACCACGGCACCGATCCATCGCGGCGCCGCGCTCCTGGGGCCAAGGGGACCCGCCCGCTAGAAGATCCCCAGCGCGCCGAGGCTGTACCGCACCACCAGGCCGGCTGCCACCACGCTGACCATGCTCATCAGCTTGATGAGGATGTTCAGGCTGGGACCGCTGGTGTCTTTGAAGGGATCCCCTACCGTGTCTCCCACGACCGCAGCCTTGTGCGCATCGGTGCCTTTGCCGCCGTGGGCGCCGCCTTCGATGAACTTCTTGGCATTGTCCCAGGCTCCGCCCGAATTGGCCATGAACACAGCCACACAGAAGCCGGTGGTAAGCGCCCCTACCAATAGGCCCATCACGCCGCTGACGTCCAGAATCAGGCCCGTTGCTACGGGGATGACCAGCGCCATCAACGAGGGCACGATCATCTCCTTCTGCGCAGCCCGGGTGCTAATGGCCACGGGCGCAGCATAGTCGGGTTTATCCGTGCCCTGCATGATGCCGGGCCGCGTGCGAAACTGGTTGCGCACTTCTTCGACCATCCCCTTGGCGGCGCGGCCCACGGCCTTCATGGTCATAGCGCAGAACGCGAACACGGCCATGGCGCCGACGAAGGCGCCGACGAGCACCTTGGGGTTCATCAGCGAGGCGTCGTAGAAGCGTGTGAAGTCGGGCAGCGTGGCGCGGTGCACATTCACCAGCTTGGCCCCCGTGAGCTTCACAGTGACCGTCCGGTTCTCACCGCTGCCAGAGGTCTCGAACAAGCCGTCCGGCACCTTGACCGCACCGCCGGAGACATCGAGGTCGTGCCAGCCCTTCACCCCGTCCACGGCCGCTGGCTCTACCAGCCAGTGGCGGCGGATCTGGCCCTCTTTCCAGACCAGGAACTGGCTGGAGACCTTGTAGAGCCCATCCGGAGAGCCTTTAACCACGGCAGCGTTGCCCCAGCGCTCGAAACCGACGCGAACCTCTTCCACATATGCCGCCAACAGCGCTAGCGCCGTGAGCGCCGCCGATCCGATAGCAAAGCCCTTGCCGGTGGCCGCCGTCGTGTTGCCGAGGCTGTCCAGTGCGTCGGTTCGCTCGCGCACCACGGGGTCCAATCCAGACATCTGCGCATTGCCGCCGGCGTTGTCCGCAATCGGGCCGTAAGCGTCCGTCGCCAGGGTGATGCCCAGCGTGCTGAGCATGCCTACGGCCGAGATCCCCACGCCGTACAACCCCAACGCAAACGACGAAGCACTGCCGTAACTCCAACCGTTGGCAAATCCAAAGGCCAGCAGCATGCCCACCCCCACCGTCAGCACAGGGAACCAGGTGCTCAACATGCCTTCCGCAACGCCGCCGATAATCACTGTTGCAGGCCCCGTGACCGCCTGGTCAGCCAGAAACCGCGTCGGCTTGAACTCGTTGCTCGTCGAATACTCGGTCCACTTGCCGATCAGCCAACCAGCAAGCAAGCCAACGATCACGCTCCCCGCCACGCCGGGCACGGCATTAAAGATCATCGTCCCCTCGATCGGCGGCAGAATGTACCAGGAAAGCAGAACCGCCACCGCCACCACCAGGAACGTGCTGAAGTTGATCCCGCGTGCCAGGGCCCGCAACAGCGTCTTCTGCGTGGCACTCTCTTCCGTCCGCACCAGGTAGATGCCAATGATGGAGATCAGAATCCCCGCACCCGCAATCGCCAAAGGCAACAGCAGCGCGCGAAGCTGCGCCTCGACCTCCGTCAGCCCCGTTGGCAGCCGGCCCCCCGCTGCAAAGGCCGAGACCCCCAGGGCGGCCGTGGCCAGGATCGAGCCGCAGTAAGACTCGTAGAGGTCGGCCCCCATGCCTGCCACGTCTCCCACGTTGTCTCCCACATTGTCGGCGATCGTGGCGGGGTTGCGCGGGTCGTCTTCGGGAATCGAGTGCTCGACCTTGCCCACCAGGTCGGCACCTACGTCTGCCGCCTTGGTGAAAATGCCGCCCCCCACGCGTGCAAACAGCGCCTGGCTGCTCGCCCCCATGCCGAAGCACAACATGGTGACCGTAATCTCCACCAGGCTCAGCTTGGCATACCCGAGCATGGGGACGATCCAATAGAGCACGGCGAACCACAGGCAAATGTCGAGCAACCCCAGCCCTACAACCACCAACCCCATCACGGCCCCGGAGCGAAAGGCGACTTGCAGCCCCTGGTTCAGAGACTTCTGAGCCCCGGCTGTCGTGCGGCTGCTGGCCCAGGTGGCCGTTTTCATGCCGCACCAGCCGGCCAACCCCGAAAAGAAACCGCCCGTAAGGAATGCAAAGGGAACCCAATGGCTCTGCACGTTCAGCCCAAACGCTGCAAGTGCCAAGAGCACGAAGATCACCACAAAAAAGCCGGCTACTACCTTGTATTGCTGCTTCAGGTAGGCGTTCGCGCCCTCACGAACAAATGAGGCGATTTCGACCATTCTGGGGTTGCCCTCGTCGGATCGCATCATCCAGAGGTAAAACACCCAGGCCTGGCCAAGCGCCGCCAACGCCGCCACGAGCGCTACCCCCCATACGATCACCTCGAGCTGTACGCCGAACAGCACAGTCGGCGCCAACGCCCCCGAAGCCGCCAACCTACCCACGGCCTGACCATCCCACGCCTGTGCCCCAACGGCCCCCAAGGCCGCTTGCAACCCCAAGACCAGGCAAACCACGCCCACCCATCTCGCACTCTTACGCGTCATCACTCCCTCATCAACAAACTACCACCGAAGCCGGCCACCGGCCTCCACGTGTAACATCTCGAATGCTGAAGAGCGTAGCGTAAGCGCCTGCTACCCGCCAGGGCACATGTACCCTTATCAGCCCCACTTTGCCAATTGCCCGCGCGCAAGCGGCTCCCCCCGGGCGCACTCGCGCTGACCCCGACGCACAATTACCCAGCCTGATTATCCGTGCCAAGCCTCCGCCCGCAAGGGCAGTGTGCAGCCGCAAATTGACCAGCCTGAAACTGGCCCCAAGTCCCCACACGCAAAGACTGCTGTTGTGAGCGGTATGCAAACGGCGAAATGCTGCTCACACCAGGTCCCCACACGCAAAGACTGTTGGGCTGTCCGGAATGGGCCAAAGTACGCGTCTGCACCAAGCGCCCACACACCAGCGCAGTGGGTACAGCTTGGAAGGCCTCCCCATCGAGCCGAGCCAGTTGCCGGTACAAGCGGGCAGCGCAGACAGGTACGTCGGGCCTCCAGCCCGATCAGCGTTCTGCAAACAGTGCCAACTGGAGAAGACTCAGTCAGCCTGGAAAGGCAGAGCCGAATGTTCTGCGCACCTGGAAAGGCTGACGTACGTGTTTGTTCGGCCCTGAACAGGCAGACGTTCGGCGGAGCCTATGGAGCTAAACAGAGAATGGGGCACGCCACCGCGTTGCGTCCCAAGCCACCTACCCGGCCCACTCCAAACGACGCCTAACGGCGGTCTCTGACAGTTCGCCCCCTTTGATCTGCCTCCAGCGGCAGCCTATCAACACGTGGCAATGACGGCGCGCCGCCCTCTACGTGCAAGCTCTCGACCGCCAGTGCGTCAAGCCAGGCCACTCCATACCCGGTGAGCGCAAACGTTACGTACAACTCCCCGTCCGCCGGTGCCACGCGGTAGAGCACAAACTCCCGCCAATCGTCCGTGGCAGTGATGCGTTCGGCCATCCCTAGCCCCCCGAGCGAGTCGATGATCATCAGCCCGTCGATGCTGCCCGTAACCGGTTCCTCAAGCCAAACTCTCCCGCGGATACGCAGCCATTCGCCCATGCTCACGCGTATGGGTGGAGACTCGACCCACACCGGGGCCGTTTCTACCAACTCGGGAGCCTGCCCAAGCCCCGCCCGCTCGACAGCCAAACGAACGGGGAATACACCGTCCGCGGCAGACACAGCCAGTCGTGCCTCGGCCCCCACCCCCGGTAAGGCCAGGCTGTATCTCTGCCAGCCTGCGGCGTACATCTCGTCTTCTCGCATGACCGCTGCTGCCAGACGGTTTGGCCCCCAAGCCCCTGCGGCCCGCATAGCCACGGTCCTGAGCAGCGGCAGGCCAGAAAACATGGCCGCAGCCGCGCTCGTTGCGGGCGTGCCCCGCTCAGCCGCGTTAGCTACCCAGTGTGCGCGCTCAAGCTGCCGCAGTTCTCTTGTGGCCGCAGCCGCCGCACGAATGGCAGCAGGCCAGTCTGCCGCATGTTGGTGCGCCACGCACGATTCGACCGCCCGTTGGGCCTCTGCAAGCCGCGAGGCGGACTCTTGCAGGCGCCTTCCCTGAGCTGCCAGCCGCCGGTCGATGGCACGCGTTCGCTCGAGCCGCCACTCGGCCAAACTGCGTGCCAGGGGGGCGCTGTGCTTGGCTTGTGCTACTACGCGGCGATGCACAGCGGCCACTATGGAAGCGTCGCTGGTAAGCAGCACGAGCCCCGCGACGTCGAACTCTTGGAGCGTCAAGCGCATCCCACCGGCCACGCGCTGCCGCTCAAGGGGCAGCACTCCGGCCGGCATGACCTGGTAAGCCTGGTAAGCCTCCGGCACGCCGGGGACCATCAGCGTCGCGCCAGTCGCCACCGCCTTACCGCACACGCATTGCGCACCCCGCTCCAGCAACATGGGCAGCACTAGCCACGCACGGTCGTTTTGCAAGACAGGAGCCAGCACCTCCTGCTGGCCCGACTGGGCCAGGCAGGCGAATCGGCTGCCTATCACAAACGGCTCGATTAGTTCTAGGCGCTGGTTGAGTAAGGCCAGCGCTGTTGCACGTGCCTGCGTCTCTGGTTCGTTGCCATCCAAGCGGGTATCGGACTGAAAGACGAGCCCGCGTGCGCCGGCAGCCAAAGACGTGTACGCCAGCAGCAAGAGCTGCTCTTCGTCCGGCACTGGCTGTGAGATCCCAGGCTCAATGGCAGCCATTTGCTCCAGCAAGCCTGGCGGATATGTGGTCTGCACATGGGCCCACCAGAGGGTTGCGGGGTGCCCGCCGCGGCATTGTGCACGCAACCAGGTGGCCAGATCGGCCAGCTCGCACGTGCTTCCCAGGGGAAACCGTTGGGCCCTAAGTATCTGCACGTGACGGCTTAGTTCGCGTGCCCCAGCCAGCGGTTCGGCAACGAGCGGCCGCGGTGCGGGTGCGTCAGCCTGGCGAAGGCGCCGGGCGGCCTGGGCCAGCGCATCGACATCCTGGGGCAACAGGCCGCTGCCCATCTCCCAGGCCAGCACCGGGCCGTAGCGGGCCGTGGCGGCATGCTCGGCCGCTGCCGATCGATCGGGCGGGGGACAGACGACCCACATACCGGCACGGGCCGCTTCCTGCAATAAGCGGTCCCCTGGCGGCTCGGCCGTCCACAGGCCGTGAAATCCCATTTGCTTCAAGAACGCGGGAGACTCTCCGCGGTGCTCGACCAATCGTGGTATACGCGGCCGCCCCTCCACAACGAGCAACGGCCCCGCCAGCTCCACGGAAAGCCTTGCAGCACTTGCTGCACCTTCAGCTCGGGGCGCGGTCTTGCCATGGCGCGGCCTCGGGGGGCCGTACAGCTCAAGGTCATCGGTCCACACGGCAAGCTCTCCCGAGTTGGCGCGGACCACCAGCACCACACGATCGATGTACGCCTCGTGCTCATCGAAATCTCGGCGGCGCTCCAACCGCAGCGTGCGAATGCAGCGCCGGAGTGCGTCCGGCACATTTTCTAGTCGCAGCCGCTCCCACTCGCCGACGTTCTGGTACGTTGTTCCCTCCACCAGGCAGGTGCATGCCTCGCCCGTAGCGGCATCGAGGCTGCGCGGCAGCACCACGCGTGCCGCCAGCGTGACCGCAGGCTGGTTGCTGCGCACCCACACCTGTACGCTTAGCTCATCGACCACAGCCCACTCCCCCACCGGCAGTTCTGCCCACAGCTCGCCAGGCTGCGACCCCACGGCCCAGCGCAATTGCTCGCAACGCAGGCCCGCGTGTGCCAGCGCCGAAGTGCGCGCTTGGCTTACCAGCCGATAGCTCCCAGCCTCTGCCGGCACTTGCCATACAGGCTGTTCCGACTCGAATCCCTCCCACCATTGGGCCTGCACGCTGGATGGCGTTAACACGAGCGCCAGCAGCGCCCAAAGGAACGCCAACCCCATCCTCGCTTTCACCGTAGTCAAGGACGCCAACGGCCCGTTGGCGGACTGGCTACGCCATGCCTTGCCTAAGAAGGCGGCTGGACCCTCGCAGTAGATGCGGCCCAAGACAGTAGCGCCAGCGCTGGCTGCCGAAGGGGACATCTCCATCGGTAATGCGTCTGCCATCGTCGAGGGTTTGCGTGTGCGGCCTGCACTGAGTAAACCCCGCCGGGCCCAACCGAGCTGCCGTGCGCCCGTCCAAGCGCGGCCGCAACCGTGGCGAAAACACCACGGAGCTACGCTTGCAGTCCGGCCAGTGCAAGGCGTGCTTGTATCAGGGTTTGTGTTTATGCTCCAGGCCAACTTGTTGCGTCCCGTCAACACGGCCCCAACACGCGACAACGCCAAAATGTAGCGCAACATGTTTGGCCACAACGAGTTGCGAAAAAGTTATCTTCCGTGCGACGACGCGGCATCCGCTGTGCATCGTGAAGCTGCAAGCAACGCATCACTCCACAAGCAGGGCCGAATCATGAATTTCCCGTCACCCGCAGATGCCCACGAGCACACCGAACTTCCGCCCGAGATCACAGAGCTGGAGCAGTGCGTTTCGTTGCTGCCACTCGAATTCCGTAGCCGCTTGCAACCACTGGTGATGCGGGTTGCCGAGAGCACGCGCCGCCGGCGCCGCATCCTCAACCTCGTACAAGAGGCGTTGGGGCAACTGCGGCTGGACATGAAATACCTGATCTTCGACCTCGAGGCGACGCGGCGCGAGCGGGACGAGCTTCTGCGACGCTTAGAGGAATGAGCCTCTTAGAGAGTTCGCCTGCCCTCGCTGTTCGAGGCTGGTGGCGGCGGTTGCGGGGGAGGAGAAGAGAACTTCGAACTCGTTGCGGCCATTGGCGGCTTTGTCTACGATACGAAGATCGGGGGAAGTCGATCCTCCTGGCCGCCAGCCTGGCGCAGCGAACGTATGCCGGAACTCACGTCTGAACAGCTTGCCCAGCGCGCACTGGACTTGAACCTGCTCGACGACCGCCAGTTGCAGGAGGTGTGGAGCGGATTCGGCCGCCGCAATGTACCTGTACAAGAGTTCATACAGGTACTGCTGCGGCGCGAGCTGATGACCAATTTCCAGCTTGAACGGTTGCTGAAGGGGGAGCGGGCCGGGTTCTTTTACGGCGATTACAAGGTGCTGTACCTAGTGGCCGGGGGCACGTTTGCGCGGGTTTACCGCGCGGCCCACAAGGAAACTGGGGTGATGCGAGCTTTGAAGGTGCTGCGCAAGCGGTATAGCGACGATCCCCAACAGACGGAGCATTTCTGCCGCGAGGGGATGGTGGGCATGACACTGCGGCACCCCAACATCGTGCCCATCTATGAGGTGTATTCCAAGGGGCTGACGCATTTTCTGGTGATGGAGTTCATCGAGGGGCACAACCTGCGCGAGTTCCTGCGCATCCGCAAGCGACTGGTCCCGGTTGAGGCTACGCGGCTGGCCGTAGACATGGCAGCGGCACTGAAGCACGCCCTGGACCATGGCGTTTGCCACCGGGACATGAAGTTGACCAACGTGCTGATCTCCAGCCGCGGCCAAGCCAAGCTGGTGGACTTTGGCCTGGCTTCTACCGACGCTAACCTCACCGACGAGTCTTTGGGAGAGCGGATCAACGCCCGCACGATCGATTACGCCGGGCTGGAGCGGGCCACGGGCGTGCGCAAGGACGACTTGCGCAGCGACATCTACTTTTTGGGCGTCATGTACTACCACATGCTCTTGGGCCGCTCTCCGCTGGCGGAGACGCGGGACCGGATTGCTCGCCTGTCGCGTTCGCGCTACACGGACGTGGTGCCCATACACCAGGCCGATCCGACGGTGCCCCGGGTGGTGGCAGCGGTGGTGAACAAGGCCATGCACCTGGACCCCGATCGTCGTTACCAGACGCCCGGAGAACTGCTTACCGACCTGCAAGAGGCACTCGAACGATTGAACCGTGGCGAGCACGAGGCGGCGTCACCCGTCGAGTTTGAATCGGCGGTGCCGGCCGTGTGGACGCCGCCGTCTCTTAGTGCGCTAAGCAGCTCGAAGCCCTCGCGCTCGGTGATGTTTGTCGAATCGAACCAGCGGTTTCAGGACCTGCTGCGGACTGCCTTCAAGAAGGTGGGGTACCGGGTATTGGTAACCAGTGATCCGCAGCGTGCCCTGGCCCGCTTTGAAGAAGAGAAACTGCCCGCCGCGGCCATCGTGTTCAGCGCCAGCCAGTTGGGCGAGGCAGCGGTCGAGGCGTTTCGTACGTTCGCGGCCGGGGAGCGCACCCGCGAGTTGCCCGCCATCTTGCTCGCAGAAGGGAACCACGCAGAGCTGGCCGATCGTCTCAAGTCCGAACTGGCCGAGCACCGGCAACTACTCTCGCTGCCGATCAAGACCACCCATTTGCAGCAAGTGCTCGATCGCTTGCTGGAACAGACCGCGCGTCCGGCGCTCGCACAAGACGAGGGCGCCGCTTAGCAGCCCGCGCTCGCAGGGATAAGCGTCGCGTGTCAGGGGCGCTCACAGGCTGGCCTCCGCGGCGGTGCGTGGAGGAAAGATGCCCCATGGCTGAGCGGCCAGAAGAAACCAGGACCTCCGGGTAGCGGCTCGCATCTGAGATCTGAAATTTTAAATCTGAGATCTCAGATTCTCAGAACACCGCCGCCGCTCCGCGACCGTGCGACGTCTGAGAGGTAGGGGCCCTCTCAGCGAGCGCTGGCCCTGGCAAGCCACGCCGTCCACAGAAAGCCCAGCCCGCCCACCGCTGCGGCAATGCCGAAGGCGGAGCCTGGCCGATCTGCCTCTAGCAAGAACCCCACATATAGGCTAGATGCCATGTCTCCCACGGCATTCGCGCACGCCAAGATGCCGAAGCCGAGGCTGCGCAACTCGCGTGGCAATAGTTCTGCCGCTACGGCCTTCTCCAGCGTTTCCTCGACAGCGATGTACACGCCCGACATGCCGACCGCCACCACCAGCCAGCCCAAGGATCCTCCCAGAATGGCAAGCAGCAGATTGGTGGCAACTCCCAGCCCGTAACCCCCGACCAGGATCCGCAGCTTCGGCCCGCGGTCGCCCAAGTAGCCGGCCGGATAGGCCGCGCCTGCGCTGACCAGGTTGTGCAGCGTGTAGAGCAACACCGCGGCAGAAAGCATGCCTGTGGCCTGATGCCCGTTCTCGCCCATCGCCCGCGCCCCCAGCCACACCACAAAAGTGCGAGAAAAGTCGCCCAATCCGAACAGGAACACGCCAATAAGAAATGCCCAGAACACCCGCGGGATCGCAGGCCTGGGGCCGGCTTGTGCCTCAGCGAAGGCGGGAGCAGCCGATGGCTGGCGCTCGCGTGTCAAGAATAACATGGCGGCGACGGCGGCCATGCCCGGTAGCAGAGTCCAGAGGATCACGTACCGCAAACCCACCCCGGCCCAGACCACCAGTGCCGCCACCAGCGGCCCGGCCACGGCCCCTAGCATGTCTCCCGCCCGCTCTAGGCCATAGGCACGCCCGTAGTGCACCGGCTCCACCGCGTCCGCAAGAAGGTAGTCGCGCAGCGGCCCCCGAAAGCCGCGCCCTACCCAGGCCGCACTGCGTAACGAAACAATCGCCGCAAGGCTGCTCGCCAACGCGATCGATGCCGTGGCCAGCGTGGTCACCAGATAGCCCGCCGAGGCCCAAGGACGCTTCCGCCGGACGTGATGGCCGAGCACGCCCCCGCCTAACTTCGACAGGCTCACCAGAAAGTCTGCCAAACCTTCGATCAACCCCAGCGCCGCAGCGCCGAGACCGACGCTCGTCAAATAGAGCGGCAGGACCGCCGTGCACATCTCGTGGCTAAAGTCCGAAAAGAACGTCGCCAGGACGATGCCGATGACCGTGAGGTTGATCCAGCGCCCGCCCCTTTTTGCGGGCAGAAGCTGGGTGCTAGGATTCACATCCAGCAAATCGGGGTCTTGCCCCCCTGGCTGCTCATTCATCCCTGGCGCCTTGTTGCAGTGTCTGTGCCAACCGTCTCTGTTCTACCCGGGCCGATGAGGATTTTCGACATCTTCCACTGGTTATTGGCATGGGACCTGGTTTTAGGCAGAACTCGCAAACAACGTACCTCGTTGCGGGAGGACGGTGTACGCATTGGGGGCGCCGCGTGATCGCACCCCGACCAAGCATGCTTTCGGCGGCGGCTGGGGCGCGACGCCATCGAGGGAGATGCTGGTGAACTCAAGTAGGCCCGGTGTGCAAGGGTCGTGATTGGCGCGAGGAGCGGCGCGAGAACGCTAGCAATCTATATGGCACGCCGGTACTGCCAAAGGGGCGAGTCAGCACAACACGGGGCTTGAGGCGAGTCAAGAGGCGACATATACTGAGAATTGGCGATGGGGTTCGCCATCAACCGCGCCGGCTCCTCTTGGGAGTCGTCGCTAATGACCCCTACCTGGAAGGTTTTCCCTCGGGTGGGGGTATCTTGCCGAGTCGCCAGGCCCCACCGGGATAAACCACGTTCCCGGGGGGCCTTCTTTTTGCGCCCCGCGCTGGAGGGACGAGGATGAACGTCATCACAGTTTCACGGGAGTACGGCGCAGGCGGCGGCGAGGTCGCCCGGCGCTTGGCGGACACTCTCGGTTGGGACCTGCTCGACCATGCGCTGTTGCACGAGGCGGCTGCCGTGGAGCAACTCCCCGACGCCGAATGGGAGCGGTTGGACGAGAAAGCGCTCAGCGTGGCGGACCGCTTTCGCCTTCACCCTCCACACCAGAAGTACATCCATGGCATTGCCGAGGCGGCGCGCAAAGCCGCCGCCCGCGGCCGCGTCGTCCTGGTGGGGCGGGGCACGAGACATTTGCTGGGAGACGCGGCGGACGCCTTTCACCTCAGGCTGGTCGCCCCGCGCGAGTGGCGCGCAGCACGCATGGCCCGGCTGGAAGGTTGGTCCTTGGAGCAGGCCCAGGCGCGCTGCCTGGAAGTAGACCGAACGCGCGAGCGCTTTACGCGCTACTTTTTCGGCATACGTTCGCTCCATCCCGACCAATACGATCTGGTGGTGAACAGCGGCCGCATGCCGCTCGACGAGGTTGTGGCCTGCGTGGCGGCAGTGGTTCGCAACGACTGGCCGCCTACCGCGCCGGGCACTGTGGGCAAGAGGGTATTGACCCTGGCCCGCGAGCTGGGAGCTGGGGACACTGGTTTTGCTCCTACCCTAGCGGCCCGGCTACGGTTGAAGGCCTACGATCGCGACCTGCTGGAGCACGAGGCCGTCCGATTGGGGGTGCCGGAGGCGGAGCTGGAGAAGATCGACGAGCAACCGGCGGGCATTTTCCAGCGGTTTCGGCCCGGGAGCCTGTACCAGCGTTATTTCGAGGCTTTGGGACAGTTGATGAACGAGCTGGCCTTACGCGGCGACGTGCTGCTGGTGGGCCGAGGCGGCAGCCGTTTTTTACGAGATTGGCCGTACGCCTTTCACGTGCGGCTGGTGGCACCGATGCCGATGCGGCTGCGCCGCGTGATGGAACACCGCTGGGTGAGACAGGAGGCGGCTCAGAAGCTGATCGCAGAAAGCGACGCCCGGCGAAGCCGATTCTATCGCGACTATTTTGGCGCCGACTGGTCCGATCCCCTCGAATACCACGGTACGGTCAATAGCGGGCGGCTGGGGCCGACGGCGGTTGACCTAGTGGCGTTCGCGGCCGAGCGTTACTGGGCGCGACTCGATTAGAGGCCGTGGCTTTGTTCTACCGGAGGAATTGCCGATGGAAAATAGCTGGGGAATTGCGACGATCTGGGTGGGACTGGCCCTGATCGCTAGCCTTCTTTCCATCCGCTTCAAGCTGAGCGTGGCCCTCGTCGAGATCCTGGTAGGCATCTTGGCAGGCAACCTGGCCCTACTCCTGGATCACTACCAGGTTTTCGGCCTGCGCTGGCAACTGAAGGCGAACGAGTGGATCGCCTTCTTGGCCGGTTTCGGCAGTATTCTGCTGACATTCATGGCGGGGGCTGAGATCGAGCCGAATGTCCTGCGGAAGTACTTCAAGCACAGCCTGGCCATTGGCGCGGCCAGCTTTGCTGCTCCCTTCCTGGGTGCGATGCTTTATGCACGCTTCATCGGCTGGCCCGGCGAACCGTGGGACTGGAACGCGGCCATGGTTTGCGGCATCGCATTGAGTACGACCTCGGTCGCCGTGGTCTATGCCGTCATGATCGAAACAGGACTCAATGAGACAGATTTCGGCAAGCTCATCCTGGCGGCGTGCTTCATCACCGACTTCGGGACAGTCCTGGCCCTCGGTATCTGTTTTGCCAACTACGATTGGAACTTGGTGGTCTTCGTCCTGGTCGCCCTGCTGGCGCTGTGGGCGGCCCCCTACTTCGTCCGCTGGTTCTTTACTCGCTTTTCGACGCACGTTAGCGAGCCGGGCGTCAAGTTGGTTTTCTTCGTGCTGTTCGGCCTGGGTGCCCTGGCCGCGCTTTCCAAGAGCGAGGCGGTACTGCCCGCCTACATGGTGGGCCTTGCGCTCGCCGGGGTATTCGCTCATCAGCGCGATACGATCCGCCGGCTGCGCACGACTGTGTTCGCCTTCTTGACGCCCTTCTACTTTCTGAATGCGGGGATGAAGGTCTACGCGCCGGCCATGTGGGCTGGCCTGGGCCTGATCTGCGTTCTGCTTTTGGTGAAGCTGCTCGCCAAGATGGCAGGCGTTTGGCCGCTGACCCGCTGGTTCGAGTTCGGCGTCCGCGAGAGCAACTACACGACGCTGCTGATGTCTACTGGCCTCACCTTCGGAACCATTAGTGCTCTTTTCGGGCTGAATAACGGCTACGTCACGCAGGAGCAGTACTCCGTCTTGGTGACGGTGGTCATCGGAAGTGCCATCGTCCCAACCATCATCGCACAGACGTTCTTCCGCCCAGAAACGCCGCTCGCAGTGGCGATCGAGCTTGGCACGCCTGCTCCCGCCCTCGATCTGACAGCAGTTTCTGACGGAGCGCCATCCAGGGAGGCGACGCCGGCTGTTCCGCCAAAGAAGGGTTCCTAACGAGGCCAAGCCGGCACGACCATGCGGTGAAATGAAGGGAGGTGATCATGTTTGATAGAATCTTGGTTGCCATCGACGGGTCGCCTGCCAGCGAAAAGGCGCTGGTAGCGGCCGTTGACCTTGCCGCGCATTATAAGGCTGACCTCACGGCTATCAGCGTCGCTGAAGTGCCCGAGATCGTGGGCATGGTGGACGAGGTAGACGAGCTGCACCAGAACGCAGAGGCGCATTATAGGCAAATTGGCGAGGCAGCCGTGGAGTTCGCCCGCAGCCGGGGCGTGGCGCTGCGTTCGGTCGTGGTCCGAGGCCATGCCGCCGATGCCATCGTCCGCTACGCCGAAAACGAGGGCATGAACCTGGTCGTTATTGGACAGCACGGACACTCGCGGATCGCACGCTTCTTCCTGGGCAGTACCAGCGACCGCGTCAGCGAGCATAGCCCTTGCTCGGTGATGATTGTTAAGTGACGGAGGAAGACGAGCTTGGGAACACAGAGCGGTGCAGCACGGGCGATGCTGTCGCAGTTGGCGAGAAACAAAATGATGTTGGTCATGCTGGGCGGAGCCCTCGGGTGTTACTTGCGGTATGTGGTGAGCAAGTGGTGCAACGAGCAGCCCTGGGGCGAGGCGTTTCCCTTCGGGACCCTGGTGGTGAACGTCGCCGGTTGCTTCATGCTGGCGGCCGCTGCCGCTATCATCCTGGAACGATTGTCGCCGGCACACCAGGACTTGTACTTGCTGATCGGCACGGGTTTCTGCGGCGGATTTACGACATTCTCGACTTTCGGGTGGGAGACGTACAAACTCGTGCGCGACGGAAGCTGGTGGTATGCGCTGGCGAACGTGTTTGTGAGCGTTGTCGCGGGTTTCCTCGGGATCGTACTGGCAGTGATGCTGATCGGTCTCGTGTTTCCTAAGAAATAGGGTGCGCCATGAAGGTCGAGGCCGACGCCAAGCAAGTAAGCATCTTCGTCAACAGCACCGACCAATGGCAAGGACGCCCGCTGTACACGGCCATCGTGGAACTGTGCCGGCGCCAAGGAATAGCGGGAGCCACAGTCAGCCGGTGTGTGGAGGGCTACGGTGCCAGCCGGCAGTTGCACACCTCCCGGCTGCTGGAACTAAGCGAAAACCTGCCCGTGCGCATCGACATCGTGGACCTGGCCGAGCGCGTGGGGCCGCTGCTGGCAGCGCTTGAGGGCATGATCGGCGAGGGGTTGGTAACCGTTAGCGACGTTCACATTATCCGCTACCTGCGGGATCCCGGCCCGTAACGGGGGCAGCCTTCCCGCACATAAGGCCGACGAGCCTCGCAGGCCGAAAGGCGGCGGCGTTGCTGCACGCCGCGGGCGTCGCGCGCTGGCGCTCGTTCCGCCCCAGGCATGGGCGGCTGTATTGGCAACTGGTCTTGCTGGCATGGGTTGTGTGTTGTACAAACCGCCCTGCAAGGGTCGTGGGATGGATCGGGGAGACGAGGGCGAAGCCATGAAGCCGCTGCATACGTGCCTGTTTGCGGTATGGTTCTTGCATTGGTTTGGCGGGACGGTGCTGGCACAAGTGGGGCGCGCTGCGGACACGCCAGCCGTCCAGGCAACCCTTAAGGACCAGCTCGAGAAGGCCTTGAGGGCCCGTCGCCCGCAGGAGTTTGCGGCCATTGCCAAGGTGCTTGAAGGCGTCGAGCAGGGCAGGCTGCCGCTGGAGATTGTGCAGACATCTTTTAACTGGTCCCGCAAGAAGCGGGCGAATCGCGTGCAGTACTTCGTCCTGGCTGTGAACGCCCAGGCCCGCCGACGGGGGATCGACTTCCACGTGCCGCTGCGGTGAGCGCCTGTGCGGCCGCCCACGGCAGGAGTGACGACCTCCCCTCACACGTACGGTCTCTCCAGCGCTGTGCGGCTCCGAATACCGGGGGCAACGGCCGCCGCGCAGCCTCGTTGCACAACGGGTAAGTACGTTCGAGCCGCAGTGGAGCGTATGAAAGCTGTTTTGTACTGCTTCGCTCCAAGGCGGCTGCACCACAGGCAGGTGCGGCCGCGGCGCGCACGTGCGGCTGCACAGCGGGTAGGTGTGCCTGCACCTTAGCCGGCTTGGGTTGTACCGTGGGAGGCCAAGGCCGCCCACCCGCAGGAGGTGTGCGCGGCGCCAGCCCCTGTGCCGCCAGTGGCCAGCCTTCCACTGGCAAGCTGTTTCTCGTATACTCTTCCGCTTTCTTAGCAAGTTAGCCGTATTTGCCCAGCTTTCAGAGGCCCGTTGATGATTGATCTGGTTCCCGCCCATGGCGGGCTGACCCGGCCCGTGTGCCGCACCGTGCCGGCCAGCGAGGTTCCCGCCTTCCTGGCCGAAGCAGAGCGGCTGCCCCGCGTGCCTGTCTCTGATGCCGACCTCTCTACCGTCTATCGCTTTGGAGACGGCACCCTGAGCCCGCTGATCGGCCCCATGGATTCGGCAACCTACGATCGAGTGTTGGAGCAGGGTTGCATCGTCCATGGCGGCACGCGTTACGCTTGGACGATACCGTTCTCGTTGCCTGTCACCGCGCAGCTTGCCGCCACGCTGCACACCGGCGACCGTGTGGCCCTGGAGAATGCGGCCGGCCAGGTGGTGGCCACGCTCGACATCTCCGACATCTTCGAGTGGGACAAGCTCCGCTACCTCAAGAGCGTTTATTTGACCGAGCGTACGGACCATCCCGGCGCCGACATGGTTCTCAAGGCAGACGCAGATAAGACGCACCTGCTGGGGGGTGCCGTGCGGGTCTTGCCGCAGCCCAGGCATCCGGCATTCGGTAAGTACATGCTCTCGCCGCGCGAGGTACGCTCTCTGTTGCGGCAGAAGGGTTGGGACCGCGTGGTAGCCTTCCAAACGCGCAATCCCCTGCACCGTGCACACGAGTATGCCCTGGTGTACGGACTGGAGGTGTTATTGCGTGCCGGCCACAATGCTGGCGCATGTCTCAACCCCCTGGTGGGCGAGACCAAGGGGGACGATGTACCGGCAGACATCCGCATGCAAACTTACGAAGCCCTTCTCACCGAGCGTGCCTTGGGAGAGGGAGACAGCGATCCCGAGCTGTGGGGGCCGCGGGGAGAAACCGTGCCGGACCGGGTGATTCTCTTGGGCCTCGACATCAAGATGTTCTACGCCGGGCCCAAGGAGGCGGTGATGCACGCCATCTACCGGCAGAACTACGGCTTTACAGACATCATCATCGGCCGCAAGCACGCAGACGCTCCCTACCACGATGGCACGCCCATCTGGGGCGATTTCGACGCACAAACGATCTTCGACCACCTTGCGGGCGACCTGCGCATCAAACCGCTCAAAGTGGGATTTGCCGCCTACTACGAGTCGGTTGGCCGCGTAGACCTGATGGAACTTCACCCCGGCGAGAAGCCTGTGTTCATCTCGGGCAAGGACGTTCGCAAGGCGCTGCTCGAGGGCCGCACCGTCGACCCGCGGATCATGCGGGAGAGCACCTCGCGGATCCTGGCTGCCGCTATGGCCGGAAGCGCCTAGCGACGAGCGCGCCGCATTCCGCGCGACGCGGGCGCGCCGCGTAGCGCTCCGCATCGCCCCCCAAGCGGCCAGGGCCATGGCAGCAGCGGCCCGGCTCATTGCCCAAGCCGCCCCAATGTGGGGTCGAAGCCGCCCATGTGCGTTCGAAGCCGCGCAGGCACCCGACCGGAGCCGCCTGGGGGCCGGGACGCAAACATGCAGCCTACACCGCCGCCCGCAAGGCATGCGTGCAACGAGGCTGCGGCCACACGCGCAGACGTTCTGCCGCGAGCACTCCTGCCATTGTACAATACCAGAGGATGCAGCTTTTGGGCTCCGTCCGCCCACCCCTTTGTCGCTACTTCTCCGCTCCTCATCGCATGACTGATACATCGATTTCCCCCACCCAAGCTCGGGCCGACGAAGAGGCGGTGTCGCTCGTGCCGCTCGAGGGCTGGCATTGCACGCATTGGTTCTACCGCTTCGATCGGGCAGTGTTGAAGTCGCTCTCCCCCGCCGAGCGTGCGGCTGGCTGCCGGGAGCTGGCAGCCGTGCTCGACCCAACGAGCCCCGAGGCACCAGCGCGTCTGCAAACCTCGATCGTGGCGGGCCACAAGGCAGATTTCGCCCTGATGATGCTCGACCCCGACCCGCTCAAGCTCGATGCCGTGCATCAGCGTTTGCTGGCAACGGCGCTCGGCCCCGCGCTGGTTCCCACGTGGAGTTTCGTCTCTCTCACCGAGGTCTCGGAGTACGTGCCCACGGTTGAGCAGTATGGCCGCCGGCTCGTCGAAGAAGGGGAGGATCCCGAGGGTGCAAGCTACAAGGCCAAGCTGCGTGCCTACGAGTCTCGCGAGGCAGCCATGCGCGAGCAGCGGCTCATGCCCGATCTACCGCCGTGGCCCAACACCTGCTTCTACCCCATGAACAAGAAACGCGAGGCGGGCGAAAACTGGTTCCTGCTCCCCTTCGAAAAGCGCAACCGGCTGATGGCCGAGCACGGCCGCAGCGGCATGCGCTTCGGCGGCAAGGTGACGCAGCTCATCACCGTGGCCGTGGGGCTGGACGATTGGGAGTGGGGCGTGACGCTCTGGGCCCGCAATCCCCAGTTCCTCAAAGAAATCGTCTATCGCATGCGATTCGACGAAGCCAGTGCCAGGTACGCCATCTTCGGCCCTTTTTACACCAGTTTCGTGACCACGCCGGAGCGGATGCTGGCCCACTGCCGGATTGCCGCGAGTGATTGAGCCGCCCGCGCAACTCCTCAAGCCTGGCACCGCGCCCCCCGTGCAACTGGCCCTGTGCATCACCAGCCTGGCAGCAGGCGGTGCCGAAAGGGCGCTGGTCGAGCTGGCGCTGCGGCTGGATCGCTCCCGCTTCTCGCCCGCCGTCTATGCGTTGGCGCCGCCCCCCCCGGCCGAGCGGTCTTTGGTCCCCCTCCTGCAAAGCGCCGGCGTTGCCGTGCAGTGCCTGGGCATCGTTCGCTTCCGCGAGGCGGTCCGTGCCGTGCGGATGCTGGCGGAAGCTTGGAGCCGCCAACGCGTGCAGCTTGTGCAGACGTTTCTCTTCCACGCCAACCTGCTGGGCCGGTTGGCCGCGCGCCGCGCGTGCGTGAGCCACGTGGTGGCCGGCTTGCGGGTCGCCGAGCGCGGTAGGCGCTGGCATTTATGGCTCGACCGCCTGACCTCGAGCCTGGTGCAGCGCTACGTGTGCGTCAGCCGGAGCGTGGCCGAGTTCAGCCGCACGGCTGGGCGCCTGCCCGCGGAAAAGCTGGTGGTCATTCCCAATGGGGTGGACCTGGATCGATGCAGATTGGCTCCGCCTGCCGATCTTTCGTCCGTGGGTCTGGCAGCGGGGCGGCGTGCGGTGGTGTTTGTCGGCCGGCTCGAGCACCAGAAGAACGTGCTGTGGTTGATCGAGCATGCCGGGTTGTGGCTGGACCGGTTGCCTGAGCACGACCTGCTATTGGTGGGCGACGGGCCGCTGCGCGAGTCGTTGCGTCGACGGCTGAGCACACTCCCCTGGAGCAGACGTGTGCACATGGCGGGCTGGAGGCCGGACACGGTGAGCATCATCAAGGCGAGCGATCTGCTGGTGCTGCCCTCGCTGTGGGAAGGCATGCCCAATGTGGTACTGGAGGCCATGGCCTGCTCACGCCCCGTAGTAGCGGCGGACGTAGAAGGCGTGCGAGAGCTGCTGGCTGGTGCGGCTACAGAGCAGATCTACTCTCCCGGCGATGCACGAGAACTAGCCGACCGCATCGTGCATGCCTGCATGGACAGGATATGGGCCCAGGAACTTGGTGCTGCCAACGCGCAGCGCGCCGCGCAGTTTAGCCTGCAAGCCATGGTGGCCGCATACGAGCGGCTCTATGCCGAGCTGTTGGGATGGTGACCCGGTGGCACGTCTTCGTCCAGGCGAGCCGGGCGGCGAATAGGCACTGGCGCTTTGAGGGCCGGAGGGTGATGAGTGGCGAGCGGTGCGCAGCTTCTGGCCGCGGCTAGGCCCCTCTCGGAAATCGGCCGTCTGTGTTCACGGTCTGGCTCCATGCCACAGCGATTGCTGCACTGAGTACGGGCCCCTGACGAGAGTGCTCAACAAGAGGCGAAAGGCCCAGGGTTGCCAATCGGTCGGAGAGGCGGCGGCGGCCAGGTCCCACGAACCCGTCTGCTGCCCTTGATTTGAGAATCATTCGGGTTTGCTGAGATCTGCCAAAGTTTTCCGTCACCAGATTGATCACACGGGCGGCGTGCTCCAGGACGGCTACGAGCCGAACGCTACGGCCAGCATCTCCTAAGTCGCCTGAACCTTGCAACTTGCGGCCTAAATCGGTTCTTGTTCAGGCGCGCGAGTGTGGCCAACATCCTTTGTTTTACGGGGTTTGCTGTGAGCTGTCCCACTACGTTCGTGCGAGCGAAGGCCAGGGGTGAGAGGGGCCCGAAGGAGTTCAGCGTTCTACGTTTTGTGCAAGCGCACCGGCGCCGAGCGGCGGCTCGCGCCGAGTGGGCGCCGCATGCGCGGGCTGTTGGATCAGGTCGCTCGAGCCGCTCGGCAACGCAGGGGGTGGGGTTACGAGAAGGCCTTCAGCACCGCCGCGCGCATCTTCTCCAGACCCGTTCGCGCGACCTCGTGTGCAGGCTGCTGCCAATACTCGCGATTGAACAGTTCGAGCGAGAGCATGCCGCGGAAACCCGTCTCGTACAGCGTGCGCAACAGCTCGCTTAGCGGAGCGACGCCGTCTCCGGGGTACACACGGTGCGCATCGGTCAGCTCGGCACGCTCGGGCTGCGCGGGGTAGTCGTTGATATGAAACACCCGCATTGCCCCTCCATTCAGCCGGCGCAGCCCGGCAAGCTGCGAGCCGCCCTTGTGCAAGTGATAAGAGTCAAGCAGCAATAGCAAGTTGGGGTGGCCGCACTCCGCGGCCACGTAAGCCAGTTCTCCAAGGCGGCTGAGCGTTCGGGAAAAGCCCCACAGCTCAAGCTGCGGCGTCACCCCTAGGCCCTCGCCCAGTGCCGCCAGCTCGTGCAGCCGCCGGGCGGCTGCCGAAAGGTCCATGTTCGTCGCCTCCACAGCTCCGGCAGGCGGCGCCGCAATTCGCGTGCCGCCCAGGGCCGCCACACGCTCCATGTCGTGCCGGGCACGCTCCAATCCTCGGGCACGACGCTCGTCCTCGTCCACGATCCACTCGGCAAAGCCGATCACGCTGGCCACGCTCAGCCCCAGGTCTTGCAATCGCTTCGCCAGGTCGGTTAGCGATCCCCCCTCCGCCACGTACGCGTCGATCTCGCTGGTCCAAGGCTCGATAGCCTGGTAGCCCGCGCGCGCAGCCAGCTCGATCTCCTCGACCAGGCTCAGCCCTTGGCCGCGGATGGTGCTCGTGTTCAGGCAATAACCGAACGGCTCGGGCAGCTCGCGTGGGACGGACGAGCCATGTGGTTGTGCAGACGGGCCCGGCGGGCCGGCGTACTCAGCGCTGCAAGGCTCCCGCGGCGCCTCAGCAGACCCTGCTGCATCCTGCCGCGGCGCGTGTGCGGGATCATTGCCGAACGCAGCCGGCGCTCGCGATCGCACGGCCGCGGTTGCCAGGGCCGAGCCGAACATGGCCATCGTCGCCCTGCGAGACAAGGTGGGAATCATGTGTGCACACCTGATGGAACGATCCGGCAGCAACCGTAAACAGACCTCAATACGGCTCGTATCTGCCAGAGGTCCGCCACAACTCGAACAGGCCGCGGCATTCTTCGGCCAACAGTCCTGGAACCAATTGCACGTTGCTGCCCCCCTGGCGCAGCAGTTCCGCCGCAGAAACGCGCAGCTCGTTGAAACCTGCCGCCGCAGCATCGGCAATCGTGGCGCCGTAATAGACGGTCTCGATACGTGCCCAGTGCAACGCGGCCATACACATGGGGCAAGGTTCGCATGTGGCAGCCGCAACGGCTCCGGGCAACAAGAAGCTCCCGTGGGCACGGCACGCCGAGCGAAGCGCCACGATCTCGGCATGCGCCGTCGCGTCGCACGTTGCCCAGACCATGTTGTGCTCTACGGCCAGCACCTCGCCGGAAAGGGCAATCGCGCAGCCAAACGGAGACTGGCCGGCCGCAATCCCCGCGCGGCACTTGTCGATGGCCAAGCGCATGAGCGCCACCGGATCGATCGTGGCCGTAACTGTCATTCCAGGCGGCTCCGCACCATCTCGAAAATGCCGTACATGGCATCCAAGTATTGCCGAGCCTCGTCCAGCGGCATGATGAGCGGAGGACTCACACGCAGCACCTTGCCCGCCAGCGGTCCCAGCAAGTGGATGGCCATGCCCGCCGCATCGCCATGGTAGCAGGCCTCGACGCAAGCGCAGGCCACCTCCTCGGCTGTAGCACGACCAACGCCCGCGCACTCCACGCCCCACACGACCCCCTCGCCGCGGACATGTGCCACCACGCCCGTCTCTTTGAGCCGCACGAGCCCTTCTTCAAGCACCCCGGCAAGCCGGCGAGCATGGGTCAGCACCGAGCCGTCTGCATATTCATCGAGCGTCGCCAGCACGGCCGCACTGGAGAGCGGGTTGGCACTCCAGGTGTCTGAAGCCTCTCCGTAACGCATGTTGGCGAAAAGATCGGCTCGCCCCACGGCGGCACTCACCGGTACGCCGTTCCCCAATCCTTTGCCCAGGACCACGATGTCTGGCTCCACACCATACTCGGTAAATGCAAACAGAGATCCCGTGCGGCCGAAGTTGGCCTGAATCTCGTCGAGTATGAACACCACGTCGTGCTCGTGGCAGAAGCGATCCAGGAGTTGCAGGTATTCCTTCTGCGGATGATACGAGCCGCCGCCGCCCAAGTACGGTTCTGTAATCAGGCAGGCGATCCGGCGCCCGTAGGACCGCCAGAGCTGGTCTAGTTCCTGTGCGTAGGGGGCAAGATCCAGCGGCTCGCGGCGGCGGGCGACGTCGATGCACTCTTCCCGCGGAAAACCGATGAACCTCACCCGCGGATCCCGCTCTGGATCCTGCTCCGTACCCGTTACCGCACCTGCCAGCCCCTTCTTGCCGTGAAAGCCATGTCGCGTGGCCAGGATCAGATCCGCTCCTCCTTGCCGGTCCAACGCCGCCCACAACGCCTTCTGGATCGCCTCGCTACCGCTGGCCGCCCAACACACCTGCTCGCAGCGCCCGCCGCCCGGCTGCGACCGCAGCAAAGAAACCAGCCGCTCCGAGGCAGTAACCTCCAACTCCGTCGCACCGTTGTAGGCGTTCAACGTCGTCGCGGGTACGAACTCTGCATCGGCCCCGAGATCGTTCAAACCAAGGTAGTCCAGCAGGCGCTGCCACCAACGGGCGGGGTTGTGGCCCAGGTTCATCACGAGCACGCCGGAGGTGAAGTCGGCCAGCATGCGGCCTTCGGGCGTCCAATGGTAGCACCCGGCACTGCGAGCGAGCACGGCCAGGCTGGGCGTGTAGGTTCGCAGGGCGTGCGGTTCAACGGCCGCCAGGCGGCGGCGAATGTCGTTGGAACGCTCTTCGTCTCTGTGCTGGATGGGCGGTCTTGCCGAGGTACCCACGTGGTACATGCCTGGTCCTCATGTTCATCTGGGCGGTGCAGCGCGGCCTTACCCCAGTGCAGGCGGTTCGACCGGCGCCCCCTCAGCATAGCTACCGGCCGCGGTGCATCCCAGGGGCAAGCGCCGGCTGGGATCTTGCAGCGGGTAGTGCTTCGCCTTAAGATCAATGGCACTATCAAGAAGGGGCTGAAAGTCGCAGTGCGCGAGAGGGAATGCGGCTACTGGCTGTGTACGACGGCGCTAGAGGTTGCGGCCCAATCGCGCAGGCAATATTGGTCGGACGATGACGTGTGAGGAGATCCCACGATGCATGCGCCGAAGGACGCATCGCTCGAAGCCATGTTCGGAATGAGGCTGGCTCAAGCGGCACAGGCGGCAATGTGCGCTGCACTTTGCCTGGCGGCGGCCGGCTGCGGCGAGAAGCTGAGCGAGATCAAACAAAAGGTTGCCGAGCAGGTCGAGAGTGCCGTCGAGCAGGGCGTAGAGAAAACCAAGCAGGCCGTGGCAAAAGTCGAGCAGAAGGTGGCACCGCAGCCCGAGGGCCTCGAGTTCGACGCAGGCGGTCCTGTGCGTGCAGAGGTTTGCTACGTAACGCTCTCCCGTGTGCGAGAGGGCGAACCGGCAATCTTGGAGCTTAGCACCTACGAGAGCGGCAAGGTGGAAAAGTACCCTTCGGTTTACGTGCGTGCCGAGGTCTCAGCCGCCAACCTGGCCGAACTGCAAGGCCAGAAGCTGCAAGCCCAAGTCTACTTGCAGCATAAACCCGATGGCCCGGTGTGGCAGACGGCAGAGGGCGCGCACGTTGTGCTTTCTGTGGTCACGGCCAGCAATGAGCGGATTGCTTGCGAGGTGGCCGAGGGCCAGCTTGTCAACATGGCGGACGGTTCCGCAATCCAGTTAAAGGGCAAGCTGTTTGCTAAATTGGTGCCAGCGACTTAAACAGGCGCCTCCTAAGCAGGGCAGGTGGAGTGTTGATGGCCAGCGTATGCCGTTTGGCAAGAAAAGGAGCCTGCTATGCGAGGTTTGTGTGGGCTGGCTGCAATCTTGTGGCCCCTGTTGTGCTTGACCACTGCCACGGCCGAGGTGGTCTGGCCGGGAAGTCAGGCACCACAGGCCATCTTGCCGGTGCGAGACATCGAGCCGAACCGCACACTCTTGGCATCGGCCACAGAACGCTATGAGAAGGTCGCCAGTGCGCTGGCAGATTACCAGGAGGCCATCGAGGGCGGCGAAGAAGCCGTCCGCAAGATCAAGCCGTTGGACGTGGGCAAGACGTTCGTCGAGAATAGCCAGCTTGGGCGGTTTGCCAAGCTGCTGGCACTGGTGGGCGAACCGGCAGGCCCCGAACTCGCACTGCGGCACCAAAACTTCTACCAGCAGCTTGCCGACGTGCGCAGCAGGCTGAAGCAACTCCCTTCGGTGCAAAGCGCCCTTCCCAAGGCGCTGGAGCAGTTGAGGCAGCGCTCGAAGCGAGGGCTGAACAAACTCAAAGCGGTCGATGCCCTGATCAGAGACAAGAAATGGGATGAGGCCGCACGGCAACTCTTCGAGCTGCGAGACGGACTCGATGAACTCGGCTTCTGGTTCGAGGGCGCCCAGGCCGCAGATGCCTACGAACCGTACGACCAGCGCATGCAAACGATCCAGCCCAATTGGTGGCAGTGGTGGCGCGAGCAGAACAATGCACTCATCGACCAGCAGCTAGGCGCTCACGCCCCCAACTTTGCCTCCCTGCTGGGCGAGGTTGAACAGGCCGCTAGTGCCGTTGCGTCCAGCGGGAAGGGACGCGTGCAGAACCAAGAACTCGCCGGCCCCGATCTCGTCTCCCACTTTATCGGCCGCTGGCAGCAGGTGCAGCTTGCCGCCTTGCTCGCCCGTGCCCTCGACTGGAGCCGAGACGGAGACCAGGAAGGCTGGGATCGCACGCGGACCACGGCGCTCGAAACAGCCCAATTGCAGTTCAGTTCAGACATGCCCAAGGCCTTGGCCAAGCTGATCGAGGCCGACGCCGCACGCATCTCCCCGGGCGAAGTGCCCGACATCTATGCACGCTACTTAAGCGCCTGTGCGCCCATAGCGGCCCTAGCTGGAGAAGCGGCGACCGTGCCGGTATTGGCTCCTGCGCTCGACAAGCTGGCGGCGCGCGAGCCGGCCTTTCACCAGCGTGTTGCCGCGTATCGGGCCGCAACCGCCCAGGTGTTGCGCTGGCGCGAGCGTGCCGCGGCAGCAGCGGCCAAGGCGCGTCAGTCCCAATTCCCACAGCTCGAGGTTGTGTTTCAACAGTCTTTCGCCAAAGATACGCAGCACGCAGGGCTGGTGAGCGCGTCCGACCCGCAAAACGGCCCGCGGTTTCTGGACCCCATTCCTCTGGTGGTTGAAGACGCCTCGCCCAGGTTCCTCAATCAGCCGGTTGCCGCTCCGAACGTGCTGCCGATTCCAACACGCGAGGGCGAACTGGTCTCGCGCTACGCCGGCCACTGCTACGCCGCCATGACGCTCCGGGCCGACCTGAACTCCCAAGTTGCAGCCCTGAGACGGGACTTGCTGGCCGAGCAGCATCCGCCGCTTACGCTCGAGGCCTACTTGGCGCTCGACGCTGCTCATCAACGCCGGTTCGAAAGGGTTGGGGGAACGGTTGCTTCCTATGAGCTACAGGCCATGGTGACCCGCTACCTCTTGGTCTCCGAACTCGACGTGCCGCTCTTCGGCCTTGGCAAGATGCCCGGCGAACCCTTCGCCCAACGCTTCCAGCAGGCCATAGTCGCATGCCGTTTGGAGCCGTCCTGGCTGGCACACAAGTATTTCTTCGTCTCCCTCAAGTAGGTGCCGTCTGTTGCAGCCGTAGCACAAGCGACTCGTAGCGTAAGCGTCCTCGCTTGCGCAGACCTGCCGTATGTGTTCGCCCTGCCTGAGCAAGCGGGGACGCTTGCTGTACGAAGTCGTAGCGTAAGCGTCCTCGCTTGCGCGGAAGTGCCGGACTTGTTTGCCCTGCCCGAGCAAGCGGGGACGCTTGCTCTACGTAGTCGTAGCATAAGCGTCCTCGCTTGCGCAGACCTGCCGGACGTGTTTGCCCTGCCTGAGCAAGCGGGGACGCTTGCTCTACGTAGTCGTAGCGTAAGCGTCCTCGCTTGCGCAGACCTGCCGTATGTGTTCGCCCAGCCCGAGCAAGCGGGGACGCTTGCTGTACGTAGTCGTAGCGTAAGCGTCCTCGCTTGCGCAGACCTGCCGGACGTGTTCGCCCAGCCCGAGCAAGCGGGGACGCTTGCTCTACGTAGTCGTAGCGTAAGCGTCCTCGCTTGCGCGGAAGTGCCGGACGTGTTCGCCCAGCCCGAGCAAGCGGGGACGCTTGCTGTACGAAGTCGTAGCGTAAGCGTCCCCGCTTGCGCGGACCTGCTGTGTGTGTTCGCCAAGCCCGAGCAAGCGGGGACGCTTGCTCTACGGGTACGCCTCCTCACTCTTCGCACCTTGGCTCCGCAGCCGGGCACGGATCTGCTCCAATCGCTTGAGCAATTCTTGTTCGAATCCGCGCGGCACTGGGCGGTAATACTCGCGCTCAACCCCGAGGTAGTCTTGTGCTGCAACCCCCTCCGGCGCATCGTGTGCATAGACATATCCCTCGCCATGCCCCAGCCGCTTGGCGCCTGCATAGTGCGAATCTCGCAGATGCCGGGGCACAGCAAGCAGCCGCCCCTCTGTTACGTCTCGACGGGCTTCGCTCAAACCCACGGTCGAGGCATTCGACTTGGGGGCGCAGGCCAGATACGTTACCGCCTGCGCCAGGTTGAGCTGGCACTCCGGCAGGCCCACAAACTCGCACGCCTGCATCGCCGCCACGGCCAACGGCAGGGCGTGAGGGTCTGCATTGCCCACGTCTTCGCTGGCCAGGATCACCAGCCGGCGGGCCAGAAACCGCACGTCTTCTCCCGCTTCGAGCATGCGGGCCAGCCAATACAGCCCGGCATCAGGGTCGCTGCCGCGAATGCTCTTGATCAGGGCGCTGGCCGCATCGTAGTGCGAATCTCCCGTGCGGTCGAACTCTAATTGCTTGCGCTGCACCGAGTCTCGCGCGAGGGCGAGCGTAAATCGTAGCGGCCGCTCGCGGGAACTCAACACGCCTACTTCGAGTGCAGAGAGTGCCCGGCGCGCATCGCCGTCGCACACCTCTGCAAGGAAGTCCAGGGCATCCTCGTCCGCCTCGACCTGCTCCCGGCCTAGCCCGCGCTCTGGATCTGCCAGTGCACGCCTCAGCAGCACCTTGACCTCAACCGGAGAGAGCGGCTGGAAGGCGAAGATCCGGCTTCTGCTCGTAAGCGCGCTCGTGAGCGCAAAGCTGGGATTGTGCGTCGTGCAGCCCACGAGGATCACCGTTCCCTCCTCGACGTGCGGCAACAGCACCTCTTGCTGGGCTCGATTGAAGCGGTGCAGTTCGTCGATGAACAGCAACGTCCGCTGCCCATCGGCGGCTAGGCGATCCTCGGCCGCCGATAGCACCACTCTCAACTCCTTCACGCCGCTGGCCACGGCATTGATCTGCACAAAGTGGCTGCGCGTCTCGTGGGCCAGCAATCGCGCCAGCGTAGTCTTGCCCGTGCCCGGCGGACCGTAGAACACCAGAGACCCCAGCCGATCTGCCTCGATCAGCCTGCGCAGCAGTTTGCCAGGGCCCAGAAAGTGCTCCTGGCCGACGAATTCGGCAAGTGTGGCCGGCCGCATGCGTGCAGCCAGGGGCATGGCCTGCCGGCGGCGAGCCTCTTCGGCGGCGGCGAACAGCGAAGGGGAGGGCGCTTGGCTCATGGCAATCTGCATTGTACTGTGTGGCGGCCGCAAACAGGGTATAAGTTCGGAACGGCCGCTTATAATGTTCGCACTGCCATGTTGGCACCGATCCGCTTGTGTCCCGCTTGCTTCGCCCTAAAACAAGGGCGCAGCCTTCCAGCCTAGAACGAACAGCGCCCATGATGCCTCGCCCGATCTGGTCTCTAACCATGCTCATTGCCTATACATGGCTGGCTGCCGCAGCGGCAGCCGATCCTCCACATGCACACGGTGAGGCGGGGCCAGCCTCTGCCGCGCAAGAACCAGGCAATACCTGGCGGCCCGCCAAAGGGCCGCTTGCCACACGTTGGACCGCGCAGGTCGATCCCCACCGGGTGCTGCCAGAGTACCCGCGGCCCCAAATGGTGCGCACCGAGTGGCTCAACCTCAACGGCCTCTGGGAATTCGCACATGCCCAAGCGGACGAACCGCCGCCCCTGGGCCGCACGCTCGAACGGCGAATCCTCGTACCGTTTCCCGTCGAATCGGCACTTTCTGGCGTCATGGAGCGGGCACAGCGAGTCTGGTACCGGCGAACGTTCGAGCTGCCAGACGCATGGCGCGGCAAACGCGTGTTGCTGCACTTCGGCGCCGTCGACTGGGAGGCCCGCGTGTGGCTCAACGGCCGCGAATTGGGCGTCCACCGCGGTGGGTACGACGCATTCACATTCGACATTAGCGAGCACCTGCGGCCCTCGGGCGCACAGGAGCTGGTGGTGGGCGTTTTCGACCCGACGAGCGACGGCACGCAGCCTCGCGGCAAGCAGGTAAACGAACCGCAAGGCATCTACTACACGCCCACCACGGGCATTTGGCAGACGGTGTGGCTGGAGCCGGTGCCCGAGGCTTCGATCGAGCGGCTGCATCTGACACCAGACGTGGCAGGCGGCTGCTTGCGGCTCAAGGTCGATTGCCGCGGTGCCGGCCGAGGGCTCACGGTACGTGCCGCGGCGCTGGCGGAGGGGAAGACCGTCGCACTCGCCGAGGGAGCGCCAGGAACAGAACTGGTGCTGCCCCTACAGCAGCCCCGACTCTGGTCTCCGGAGGATCCGTTTCTGTACGATCTGGCGGTGAGCCTGCACGCACGGCCCAAGGCAGCCGAGGTGCTGGACGCGGTGCAAAGCTATTTCGGCATGCGCAGCATTGCGGTTCGTCCCGACGAGCGAGGCGCGCCCCGAATCGAACTCAACGGCCGGCCCATCTTCCTGGTGGGGCTGCTCGATCAGGGCTTCTGGCCGGACGGTTTGTATACAGCACCCACGGACGAAGCCCTGCGCTACGACATCGAGGCGACCAAGCAGCTCGGCTTCAACCTGATCCGCAAGCACGTGAAGGTCGAGCCGGCGCGCTGGTACTACTACTGCGATCGTTTGGGCGTCATCGTGTGGCAAGACATGCCTAGCGGAGACGCGAGCGTAGGGCCGGGCGAGGGGGAAATGAACCGCAGGCCAGAGGCAGCGCAGCAGTTCGAGCTGGAGCTGGAACGCATGATCCGCGGGCTGCAAAACCACCCCTGCATTACGCAATGGGTGGTCTTCAACGAAGGCTGGGGTCAGTACGACACCGTGCGGCTCACTCGCTGGGTGAAGGAGCTGGACCCGACGCGGCTGGCAACCTGTGCCAGCGGCTGGAACGACTATCCGGCTGGCGATGTCATCGACGCTCATGTCTATCCCGGTCCAGGGGCGCCCAAGCCAGATGGCAAGCGTGCCTTGGTACTGGGCGAATTCGGCGGATTGGGGTTGGGGATCGACGGCCATACTTGGACCAACAAGACCTGGGGCTACCGCGGCACGGCCGACCGCAAAGAACTGACGCTGGCGTACGTGAACCTGCTGCGTGCCGCCTGGGCATTGCGAGACGATGCCGGGCTGTGCGCGGCCGTATACACGCAGACTACGGACGTGGAAACCGAGGCCAACGGACTTTTGACCTACGACCGAGAAATCATCAAGGTCGATATCGAACTCGCTGCCGCTGCCAACCGAGGCCGCTTTCCGCAGATCTCGCCCTGGGTACCTCACTCTCAAGTAGAGCCCCAGACGTGGCGTTACACACTAAGCACGCCCGGGGAGCGCTGGAAAGAGCCTGATTTTGACGATTCAGCATGGCAGCAGGGCCTCGGCGGCTTCGGCACCGAGGGTACGCCCGGCGCCGTGGTCCGCACCGTGTGGAACACGCCGGAGATCTGGCTGCGCCGCGAGTTCGACGTGCACGAGCTGCCCGAAGAAGAGCTGCTGCTCTCTATCCACCACGATGAAGACGTGGAGGTGTACGTCAACGGCGTGCTCGCGGCCACGGCCCAGGGCTACACCACGCGCTACGGAGAGTTGCCTTTGCGTGCCGAGGCACAGGCAGCACTGCGCATGGGGCGCAACGTGCTGGCCGTACATTGCCGCCAGACGGGCGGCGGCCAGTACATCGACGTCGGCCTGGTGCGTTTTTCGCCGCCGGCTGCTGACTGAACCTGCGGGCTGGTTGGCGGGCAGCGCCCTCCCTACGCGACGCCACGCCGGCTGCGGTTCGTGCTGCGCATCTTCCTTCTACGCGCATATGGTCTGAAACTGCCATACCGCGTTGCCGGAGACAGCGCAGCTTGAACCTGCGGCCTGGCACGCGTATGTTGAAGTGTGCTTTGCACCAGGAGCCCCTAGGCGGCTGTAAGGGCGATACCATGGCAGGAAGAGAATCTGTGCGGCGTACGATCATTTGCACCACCGGCACCTCGATTGCTCAAGGTGGCCCGCCCCTACAGCAACAGCGCAGCAGCGAGGCATATCGGCAGGCCGTGCGTGCCAGGCTAGAAAGCCTGCGCGGCCAGGCAGCGGACCAGGAAACCTTTCTCAAACGCGCCAGCGCAGAGTCGAACAGCCTCCTTCGGCTTGGCTTGACTGCCCGCGACCACGTGGTCCTGCTGCATACAGAGACAGATGACGGCCGAATCTGTGCCGAGGAAGTCCAGCGCCTGCTTACCGAGGCGTTTGACGTGCAGGTGGATCTGGTTCGCATCGCCGGTTTGCAGGTAAGCGACGAGCAGCGTTTTCGTCGCGAGGGGATCCAAAACCTGTTTAGCGAGCTGCATCGACGATGTCGCGGCGTGCAGTTTGATCCGGAGGCAAAGGTCATTCTAAACGCCACAGGCGGCTTCAAGTCGACGGTTCCCTATCTCACGCTGTATGGCCTGCTGTATCAACTGCCGGTGGTGTACATCTTCGAGCGGAGCGACGCGCTTTTGTGGCTGCCGCCGGCTCCCATACATTTCGACTACGAGCGCGTGGCGCGTGCCGAGAAGGCACTGCGGCGGCTGCACAAAGAAACAGGCATGGCCAAGGAGGAGTTTTTTCGACTTATCCCTCATCTGGAGTATCATGAGCGGCCGTGGTTCGAGGCGTTGCTGGAAGAACATGACGGAGAGGTCACGCTTTCTGCCTTTGGCCTGTTGTTACTCGAGGCGTTGGAGCGCGAGCAGTCGCAGGTGTACATTTCGGGCAAGGCGAAGAAGGCTTATGAAGCGAGCGCGGGCATAGCGCGCAGCCAATTCACGTTCATGCTCGAGAGGGTGCGGGATCCGTTGTGGCGCATCCAGAAGCGTCACGCGATTCAAAATACGGAGTTAGAAGTATTCAAGCCCGGCAGCACGGCGCAGCGGATTGGCTGTCTGGTCCGAGGGTCGACGGTGTACGTTTGCGAGCTGATTGATGGGCACGATTATAGCGTCATCGAGGGGAAGCGTGCGAGCGACTACGAGTTGGCGGATTTTGTGCCCTGGACCCGCCCGCCCGAAGAACCGGCCCCACCGGAAACCGAAGAAGAGCAGGAAGCGCTGTTGCAAGCAGCGGAGAGGCGTCTGCGTGCAGAGCGAGAAGAGTTTCAGCGTCTTTGGTCGCAGGCCGAAGAGCGTGCCGAGGCGCTGGCGGCGGATCTGGCACGCAAGCAAGCGGAGTTAGACGAACAGCGGCTCGCATGCATGCAGGCAGACGAGCGTGCTGCGGAAATGGGACGAGAATTGGATGGTGTGCGCATTGAGCTGCAATCGCAGCGAACGTTGGCAGTTGAGAGCGCGAATGAGATATCTCGGCTGCAAGGCGAGTTAGACGCTTGCCGCAGGGAGCTGGCCGCGGCCCGCCGGCCCTGGTGGCAGAGGCTGTGGAAGCGCAAGGCAGACTGAGATGAGCAGCTATGAGACTTTGGGCAATGCCTGAAAGTGGCGTTGTCAACTGCTGAGAGCACTCGCCATGGCTGGCGTCCGCAAGCGGGCCGGATCTGTTGATACAAGCGATAAAACATGGGACTGTCTGGATGTCCGTACGATGCCAGAGGCGTTGCGCAAGATAGAGGTGCGAGCACTGCCTGCCTTCATGGACGCGCTCAGAGATAGCGATTGGCGCGCCCGCTGGACGTCGGCAAGCGCGTTGGGCACGGGCGGCGATGTACGTGCCGTGCCCGCCCTTGTGTGGGGTGGGCCGGGCACGGGTAAGTCTACCTTCGTCGAAAGCCTCGCCCGCGACGGATTCGCCGTATTGACGATGATAGCCTGCCTGCAACTTGCCACGCGCATGAAGGGTTCGGCCGGGCTGTAAAAGCCCCCATTTGTGAACAGAAAATGTAGCAGGAATCAAAATAATAGATAGGGTGTGCAGCCAAATGGAACGCGAACCGCTATGCGAGATAGAGTTCGAAGTGCCATGCGGCGAGCAGGTCGGACACCCCGTGCGCTTGGCGGTGTACGGCTGGGGCGAGTTCAAACTGGCCTGGACGCCGTGCGACGAGCTGCTAGGCGTATTCGGCATGATGGCGTCCTGCCGACATTGGGTACGCGACGTGTTGCCGGAGAAGTTCGCGAACAATGGCAAGTGCCGCGGTCAACTGGTCGTAGCACTCGGTAAGGCTGGTGCCCGCGCCGTGCCTGTGTTGATTGGAGCCCTTAAGGATAAGGATCCGGATGTTCGTAGTGCGTCGGCAAAAGCGTTGGGGCAGATCGGCGACTCGCAAGCGGTGCCTGCCTTGATCAATGCGCTCAAGGATGGCGTTTGGGATGTTCGCCGGGCGTCGGCAGAGGCGTTGGGGAAGATCGGTGACCCACAAGCCCTGCCTGCCTTGATCGACGCCCTCAAGGATCGCGATGAGGATGCTCGCTGCGCGTCGGCAGCGGCCCTGGTGCTGATAGGCACTCCAGCCGTGCCTGTCTTGATCGATGCGCTCAAGGATCGCGATGAGAATGTTCGCCGCGCGCTAGCAGAGGTACTGGGGGACATCGGCGACCCAAGAGCCGTCTTTGCCTTAATAGGGGGCCTTCGCGACGCCAGTAAATTCGTTCGGTCGCTGTCGGCAAACGCGTTGGGTAAGCTAAGCGACGCTCGAGCGGTTGCTCCCTTGATTGCAAGCCTCAGCGATCGCAATGAATCGGTTCGCTCGGCGTCGGCAGACGCGTTGGTCCAGATAGGCGCGCAAGCGGTGCCGGCCCTGACGGATGCCTTCAAGGATGGCAATCGGCGTGTTCGCCTACGGTCGGCAGAGGTGTTGGGGAAGATCGGCGACTCGCAAGCCGTGCCTGCGTTGATGGCTGCGCTCAAGGATAGCGATCCAGGTGTTCGCGTTGCATCGGCGGACGCGTTGCGCAAGATCGGCGACTCGCAAGCCGTGCCTGCGTTGATAGCTTCCCTCAAAGATCGCGCTAAGGCTGTTCGCTGTGCGTCGGCCGAAGCGCTCGGGACGATGGGCGACTCACAAGCCGTGCCTGCCTTGATGGACGGCCTCAAGGATAGCGATTCGGGTGTTCGCCGTGCGTCGGCCGAGGCGCTCGGGACGATAGGCGACCCACAAGCCGTGCCTGCCTTGATGGCTGCGCTCAAGGATAGCGATCAGGATGTTCGCCGTGCGTCGGCAGAGGCGTTGAGCAAGATTGGCACACTCGCCGTGCCTGCCTTGATGGACGGCCTCAAGGACAGCGATTGGGCTCTTCGTCGTGCGTCGGCCGTGGAATTGGGAAAGATAGGCGATGCACAAGCCCTGCCTGCCTTGATGGAGGGGCTCAGGGATACGGTGCTGTATGTTCGCCGTGCGTCGGCACAGGCGTTGGGGAAGATAGGCGCTCCACAAGCCGTGCTTGCCTTAATCGAAGGCCTCAAGGATAGCCATAAGTATGTTCGCTTTGATTCGGCATTGGCTTTGGGAAAAATCGGCGCGCCACAAGCCGAGCTTGGCTTGATCGAAGGCCTCAAGGATAGCCATGAGATTGTTCGCTTTGCGTCGGCATTGGTGTTGGGAAAAATCGGCGGTCCACAAGCCACGCCGCCCTTGATGGATGCCCTCAGGGATAGCGATTGCGATGTGCGCCGTGCCTCGGCAGAGGCGTTAGGCAAGATACGCGATCCGCGAGCCCTGCCCGCCTTGGAGCAAAGCCTCCGGAACGAAAAGAATGACCGTGTGTGTAAGGCCATCGAGCGAGCAATCCAAGAAATCGAGAAGCGGCAAAGCCTACGAAACTGCCAATGAAACTGCCAACAGGTTGGCAGGAGCTGCTCATTGCATTGGCGACGCCCACTCCGAAAGGTCCTTGGGGCGTGCCCGCCCTTGTATGGGGTGGGCCGGGCACGGGCAAGTCTACCTTCGTCGAAAGCCTCGCCCGCGACGGATTCCCCGTATTGACAATGATCGCCTCCCTTCACGACCCCACCGACTTCAATGGCTTGCCCACGCTCCGCGATGGACGCATGCACTTCGCTCCGCCCGATTGGGTATACGCCTTCGAAGAGAGCCAGCAGGGCATTCTGTTTCTGGACGAGCTGACCACCGCGCCCCCCACAGTTCAAGCAGCGCTGTTGCGCCTGGTGCTGGAGCGCAAGGTCGGAATGCACAGCTTGCCCCCAAAGGTGCGGATTCTGGCTGCGGCGAACCCGCCCGACATCGCCGCGAGCGGATGGGAACTCAGCACGCCCTTGGCGAACCGCTTCGTGCATATCCATTGGGATTTGGAAAACGAGACCTACCTGCACGCGCTCGACGAGGGGTTCGAGAACCCTGAGCTTTACAAGGTAGACGCGGGCCAGCACGCCGAGCGGAGCATCTACTGGAGATCGGTGGTGCAGAGTTTCTTGAAGCGCACAGGCCAGTTGTACACAAAGCCGGCAGAGGGCGAGTATGCCTATGCCACCCCGCGCAGTTGGGACGTAGCGATTGCGCTCTCAGCGACCTGTGACTTGCTGGGCTTTGCGCCCCGGCCGGGCGTATCGCAAGGCGAGCTTGATCACACGCCGTTCGTGCGGCTCATCACGGGCACGCTGGGCGGGGGGGCGGGCACTTCTTTCCTGCAACACCTGCGCCAACTGCGTATTCCCGACCCTGAGGAGGTGCTGGAGGGCAAGGCGGAAGTCGCCGCCAGCCTGCGCGACGACGAACTGCACACGCTTTTCACGGCGATGGCAGGCATTATTCTCCAACGTCGCCAGAGCAGTAAACTGGCCGACTATGTGGGGCAGTTCCTGAAAGCGGCGCAGGGCGTTGCGAGCAACGGCAAGGCCGATAGCGCCTACACTTCCATCCGCCGCCTAGTCAAGCAACACGCGATTCAGGAAGTTGTGCGCAATGACAAGCGCGTACACAACTTCTTGCTTCAGTTAGGCAAGCATTACGAGGGGCTTCTCAGACTGTTGGAGGGGGGCGATGGAACAGCTCACTGAGGAACTGCGCAGCGAGGCCGCCGACTTGGTGCGCGCGGCGCGGATTTACGCGTCGGGTCAGGCGGCCTGGTTCGCGCCGGCATTCTATGCGGCGCCGCTCGTGTTGACCGAGCAGATGCCCTATGTGGCGGGTATTGATCGGCACGGGCGGGTCTATTTCAATCCGCGCTGGATGCTGAAACTGCGCGAGCTGTGCGAGGGCGACCATCAAAGGCTGTTGCGCCAGGTAGCTTTTATCTGGTATCATGAGATATCGCACTGGTTGCGGGAGCATGCCCAGCGGGCCGAGGAGATGGATGCACAACCATTCGTCTGGAACTTGGCGACCGACATGGAAATAAACGACGAGGTGCCCGATGGACTGGAGTTGGCTCGGCACGCGGGCGTGTTGGAACCTGTCCTGCCCAGTTCGCACAACCTCCCAGACGGTCAGATAGGGGAGTGGTACTATAGGCGTTTGTTAGAGAAGGCCCTCACGCATCCCGACTCTGCCTCGCCCGCCGCTATGGGAGACGATACGAGCCCACAACCCTCCTCTCTGGAAGACTCGGCAAACGCGCAACGGCTGAGGGCTGATCTCCTGGACGGCGGGAGTGGCATTCATGGTCAGCCCCAACCATGGGAACTCTGCACCGGAAACCCCGCCGCGCCTGCCCTGAACGACTTCGACCGCCAGAGCCTGCGCGCGCAGGTCGCCCAGCGCATCCTGGACGAACACCAAGAAGGTCGAAGTACTGCCCCGGCAGGCTGGGTGCGCTGGGCGCAAGAGGTCGTCAAACCCAAGGTAAGCTGGCGGGAACGGCTCAAACGTGCCGTGCGCGGGGCTATCAACCAGGGATTCGGGCAAAGGCTCGACTATTCCCTGCGCCGTCCCAATCGCCGAGCGAGTGTCTATCATCCCTTCCACCTGCCGAGCTTGCAGGGCGAATACAAGCCGCGCGTGGTCTGCGTGGTGGACACTTCGGGTTCAATTGGCGAAAAGGAACTCGCCCAGGCGATGGCGGAGGTGCGCGGTGTGCTGGAGCAATTGCGCGTGCCCATTACGTTGATACCCTGCGACGCTGTGCCCTACGAGGCGGTGCAGGTGCTGACCAACTCAGACTGGGTGAAGGCGGCCCAAGCGCTGAAGGGCGGAGGTGGAACCGATATGGTGGCAGGGCTGAGCCACGCCCTGGAGACGAAACCGCCACCCGATGCCGTGATCGTGCTGACCGACGGTTACACCCCCTTTCGTAGTGAGCGTCCGCGGCAGACGCAAGTGATTTGGGCAATCTGGAAGCTGGGTGATAATGAGCCCCCTATGCCTGGGATGCCCCCCTGGAAACAACGCGATGTGGTGATTGTGCCCGTGGGTTCGGACAAGTCGCACGTTCGCCGCTAAGAAAACTACAACGTTGCAAAGGGTACGAGTAGCAGAAGCTTTGGAAGCGCAAGGGAGACTAAGATGAGCAACCAGCCGGCGGCAATGGTGGTGCTGGCCAGCGAGCAGCTTTGGCCCAATATCCAGGGTCTGGTGTACTGGTACGAGCACTGCGGAGGCCTCACAGATCTATGCATTTACCACACCAGAGATGAGGAGCGTTCGGTCGCACCCGCTCGGCGGCTCCAGTGGTTTTGCGAGTGCCAATATCCTAAGATTCGCGTGCGCCTTGTGGAGGCATCCAAGACGAAGGGGCTAAGCTCCGGGACGGAAGACCCGCTCATTCGACCAGAGGCGGTCAGGGCTCAATTGCGCAAGTGGCGCGATGAGCTTCCTGGCCACCACTTTGTGGTGAATGCCACGGGTGGCCTCAAGCTGATGTTCGCCGGCGTGCTGGATTGTCTCGATTTGCGTGATACAGAGGTGATCTATCGTGAGCTACGGGGAGACGAGTGGTACTCGCTCACGCGCGATTCCGACGGATTAAAGACTCAACGGCGCCAGGTACCTCTTGATATTACGGACCACATACCTGTGGAGACCCTGCTTCGGTGCCAATGGCAAGGTGGAGCAGGAGAGTGGACCATTGCTAGCCCACGACGCTTGCCTGTCGCCACCTTGGTGCGGGAGGGCCGGGCAAACGACTGGGACTGGAAAGCCGCTTTTTCCGCGTGCGGTCTGAATAGTGCTAAGCAGGCTGGCGCATTATTCGAAGAATTCGTTGCCGCATGTCTGCTCGAGCTTGGCATCACCCAAGTGGCCCTTAATGTGCGCTTTGAAGCAGGCAGCCAGACTCTGCTGGAAGTTGATGTGGTGGCAAACTACGGAGGGCGCCTATTGCTGGTTGATTGTAAGCTTAGACATAGAGACGATAGGCGTGTCGAGGGCATCACGTCTCAGATTCGCCAGGCGGCGGAGATTCGGCGGCGCCTGGGCGGATTGGCTGCGGAACTGTTGCTGCTACGGCCCGGGATGGGGCTTTCGGACGAAGAGCGGCATATGGCAGAGTCACACGGTGTAACGGTCCTCGATGCGCCACGCACGTTGGAGTTTTTTCACATCCTGCGCGAGTTTGCAGCATGCGGCGCGCAGCCTTCCCGAGAACTTGTCACGGCTCAGGAGTTCCTCGACAAGGCGGCAGCCGAAGGCGACCGCGAGGCTCTGGCCAGTAGTGTACGCCACGTTCCGGTTGAGCATCCTGAGCCCCTCAAGGCGATTGTGAATTTCGACGCCATCGTGACTAATGCTCTCCTTACCTTAGGCCAGGACTGGATCGTATATAACTTGCATGGGTCGTACGTACTATGCGGTCGCGTGGGTCAGAAGGTACTAAAGAGCGCACTTAAGCACCATCTTACAATGTTGTTCGGACCAATCGCTTCGGTAGGGCCTGTGACAAGGGCCAGAAAAGGTATCGAGTTTTGGGCCGAGCTTCGGCCAAAGGAACAGAGTGCGCAAACGCTCAAAGACGTGCTCCGCAAATATGCTGGCAGGAAGTTGTTTGAGAACTTAAGCACGGCCCGATCTTAGTTGGGGTATTTTCGGCAGAGCCATCGTTCACCCGGGGGATGGCATGCACGCTTCAACCGCGCGCGCCAACGCACGTGCAAATTGTGAGATGTACGGTATAGCGCGTCATTGTGTAATGACCTGATGCACCGCAAGACTTGGAAAACCGTCGCGAGGCAGTGGGCCACCCCACGCAATGCCGCGGGCGCTCGAGCGCGCCCAGTTGGCGTGGTTCAACAATGTGCGGTCCTGCGACTGAGTGCGTGGGAAGTCGCAAGTGGGATGTGAGGCGGACCTGTAACGCTCTACCTTAACTTTGAGACGAGAGGCCGCTGCTGGCCCTGCTGGTGCTGTCGAGAGCTGCGGGCCACTCAAAGCGGATGCCGCGTCGGCGGACAAGCGCAAGTTCGCGAAGGTTCGCTGCTTGAATACGGCCATGGGCCCAGTTGAGTTTGCAGAGACTGCCGGGCGGCCGCATTCAGGCGGGGGCACGCTAGGGTTACCATCCCCTTAACGTGGCGTGGGCTTCTCCTTGCCGCACCGCGGGCCGGCGCTGGCGTGGAGCGCCAGGGCGCCGAAACTGGGAGAAACCCGGCTCGCGCCGGCTGACATGCCCGAGCACTGCTGGGGCAGGGATGACTCGACGCCGCTGTCCGAACGAGCACGCCCTCGCACGGGCTCGGACCACCGTGCATGCCTCGGGCACAACTGCGGCGCGTTTTGGGATCTGCCGCCTGGGGGCTGAGGGTGCTAGAATCAGGCGTTGCTAGCATGCACCGTTTGGTGGCGGCCGGCAACGCCAGTTGGCTTGCGCGGTGCGGTTGGTTCGCGGCGTGCGGTTTTGCCCCCGCGGCGTGGCTAACCGGTCCCTGCCTTCGACCCAACCGTGCCCTGCCGCCGCCGGACGTAGCTTGGGCCGAGCCTTCGTGCCCGCACGGCGCTGCCGAGACAGCACAATGCCGCCGGAGCTTGGCTGGAGCCGATTCGGAGTTGTTGTGGTTTGCGGCTGCCGAGCGGCCTGCATGCTGCCGATGGATCGCGTACGCGGAAAGCGAGGAAGCCGATGAGTACCCGCCCGTTTGTTCACCTGCACTGCCATTCGCACTACAGCCTTCTGGACGGGGCCAGCTCGATCGACGGCTTGATCGAGAAGACCAAGGCCCAGGGGATGAACGCCTTGGCGATTACCGACCACGGCAATCTTCACGGCGCGCTGGAGTTCTACCAGAAGGCCAGGGAGGCGGGCATCAAGCCGATCCTAGGCTACGAGGCGTACGTGGCCCCGGAGAGCCGCTTTAGTAAAGAGCCGGAGGATTCGAGCTATCACCTCACGCTGCTGGCGCAGAATGCGCAGGGGTTTCGGAACCTGATCAAGCTGGCATCGGCGGCGTATCTTGAGGGGTTTTACCGCAAGCCGCGCATCGACCGGGAGCTGTTGGCCCGCTATCAGGAGGGGCTGATTTGCTTGAGCGGTTGCGTTTCGGGAGAGTTGAGCCGTGCGCTGCTGCGCGGGCGTCGGGCGGAGGCAGATTTGAAGCAGGCCATGGACGTGGCCTCTTGGTTCCGAGACGTGTTTGGCGATCGGTACTACGTGGAGATACAGAACAACGGCCTGCCGATTCAGCAGGAGGCTTTGGAGGGGGCGGTGCAGGTGGCGCGGCGGCTTGGGCTGCCGCTGGTGGCGACGAGCGATGCGCATTATATCAACCGCGAGGATGCGGCCGTGCAAGACGTGCTGTTGTGCATCAACACCGGCAAGTACCGCACCGACGTCAATCGGCTGCGCATGGAGGGCGACCAGTTCTACCTGCGTAGTCCCGAGGAGATGTATGCTGCTTTTCCTGGCTTGGAGGACGCGGTCGAGCGCAGCCAGGCCATAGCGGACCTCATTGATGTGCAGCTCGATTTGAGCCAGCGGCATTTTCCGGTGTTTCCTCTGCCGCCGCAGACCACGGCGGCAGAGTATCTCGAGGCCTTATGCCGCCAAGGGCTGTTACAGCGTTATGTGGGCAACGCGGAAATGTGTCCTGGAGGGAGTTTGGCGCCGGCGGTGATCGAGCGGCTGGAGCGCGAGTTGGCCGTCATCAACAAGCTCGGTTTTGCCAATTATTTTTTGATTGTTTGGGACTTTGTCCGTTTTGCTCGCGAGCGGAACATTCCCGCGAGCGCGCGTGGCTCGGGCGTGGGGTCGCTTGTTTCGTACGCGCTGGGGCTGAGCCACGTTTGCCCTCTGAAGTACGATCTGCTGTTCGAGCGGTTTCTGGACGAGAATCGGCGGGAGGCGCCGGACATCGACATCGATTTTTGTCAGGAGCGGCGGGGCGAGGTCTTGCAGTACGTGCGCGAGAAGTACGGGGCGGCGAACGTCGCGCAGATCGGCACATTGGGAACGTTGGGGGCACGTGCGGCGATTCGGGACGTGGGACGGGCCCTGGGACTGCCGTTGCAGCGGGTGGATGCCGTAGCGGCACTGGTGCCGCGCGAGCTGCACATCACCCTGGCGAAGGCGTTGGAGCAGAGCGAAGAGCTGCGGCGGTTGTACCAGAGCGACGCGGAGGTGCGGGAGGTGCTCGACTTTGCGGCCAAGGTCGAGGGGCTGGCGCGTGCGGTGGGGACGCACGCGGCGGGCGTGGTGATCGCCGACCGCCCCCTGGACGAGTACGTGCCGTTGCAGCGTGCTCCAGGCAAGGAGGAGATCATCACGCAGTGGACGATGAACGACGTAGAGCGGGCAGGCCTGCTGAAGATGGATTTTTTGGGGCTGCGGAACCTTACCATACTCAGCCGCGCCGTGGAACTGATCGAGCGCTCCACCGGCAGGCGCGTGGATCCCTACCAGTTCCCGCTCGATGACGCGGAGACCTTCGCCCTGTTGTGCCGGGGCGAAACGAAGGGGATCTTCCAGCTCGAGAGCGGGGGCATCCGAGATCTGTTGCAGCGGATGAAGCCGGATCACTTCCGAGACATCATTGCCACCAATGCCCTCTACCGGCCGGGGCCGCTAGAGGGCGGCATGGTCGACGACTACATCGAAGTCAAACACGGCCGCAAGCGTGCCGAGTACAAACACCCCGTGATGAAGCAGATCCTGGAAGAGACCCACGGCGTGATGGTCTACCAGGAGCAAGTGATGCGGATCCTGAACCGGCTGGGGGGAATCGAACTCTCCGCCGCCTATAGCTGCATCAAGGCGATCAGCAAGAAGAAGCTCTCTGTGATCGCGCGGTTTCGCGCAGAGTTCATTGCGGGGGCTACGGCGCAGGGCCTTACGGAGCGCGAGGCGAACGAATTGTTCGACATGATCGAAAAATTCGCCGGATATGGCTTCAACAAGTCGCATTCTACGGCATACGCGCTGATCGCCTACATGACGGCGTACCTCAAGGCGCACTATCCGCGCGAGTTCATGGCTGCCCTGCTGTCTGGAGACATTTCCAGCCGCAATTTCAAGACCAAGGACCCGCTGGTGGAGCACATCGAAGACTGCCGGCGGATGGGGATGGAGCTTGCTCCGCCCGACGTGAACGCCAGCCTGCCCGACTTCAGCGTCGAGGGGAACCGGATCCGCTTCGGCCTGGCCGCCATCAAGGGCTGCGGCTGGCCGGCGGCCGAGGCCATTGTCGAGCAGCGCCAGCGCAAGGGTCCCTATCGCGGCCTATTCGACTTCTGCGAACGGCTGGACCCCAGCGTGGTCAATCGCACCGCGATCACCGCGCTCATCAAGGCAGGGGCGTTCGACTCGTGCGGCGGCCGCCGCGCCCAATGGATGGCCGTGCTCGACCGCGCCATGCAGGCGGGTGCCCATACCCTGGCAGACCGCCGCTGCGGCCAGTTGGGCCTGTTCGGCGAGGAGTCTTCCGAAGAAGAAACCGCCGATACTCCGCTGCCAGACCTGCCAGAATGGACCGACCGCGAACGCGCTGCCCAAGAAAAAGAAGTCCTGGGCTTCTACTGGTCCTGCAACCCGCTCGAGCAGCATCGCGAGCGGTTGCAGATGTTCTGCACCCACGGCACGGCCGATGCCGCCCAGTTGCCCCACGGTACCGAAGTGCTGCTGGGCGGAGTGCTGGGCGCGATCAAGTTCGCCAACGTACGAACGCCGCGCCCCGGCAGCACCGCCACGCGGTATGCCATGTTCGACCTGGAAGACGCCATGGGCAGCATCCGCTCGATTCTCTGGCCGGAGGACTTCGCTCGCTGCGGCCAACTCGTCCAGCCTGACACGGTTCTGCTGGCGCGCGGCAGCATCGAAAAACGCCCCGGCAGCGATGAGGCGACGTTCATCGTCAAAGAGCTGTTGCCCTTAGAGGGAGCAGAAGAGCGATTTGCACGCGGCATCACCATTCGCATCGACGAACGTGTGCACGGCGTGGAACACCTGCAGGCTCTGTACGAGATCCTCCGCGGCTATCCGGGCCGTTTTCCCCTACAGTTGGTGCTGGACCTGGCAGACAGCCGGCGGGTTGTGTGCGCCTGCGAAGGCACGAAGGTCGATCTGCATGAAGAAATGCGGAGGCGCGTGACGGAGCTGCTGGGAGCGGGCACGCTGCGGATCGACGTGGCGCCGCCCGTGCCGGCCGCTTCGGGAAGAGGCAACGGCCATACCCGCCGCACGGCAGGGGCCCTCAAGTAGCCAGGCCTGTGGTCCAGCGTGTCCAGACCGATGCTCAGTATTACCGCCGCGAGGCATCCGGCTTCGATTAGCCAAACAGGGGCGGTTTGCGGCGGGCTCTTCCGGGATTTTTTGCCCGCCAAGGACCGAGAGCGAACCTTGGACGCTGGCCCGCCGATCATCTTTCCAGAGCAAACGCCATGACCGATGGCGTAAGCTCGGACCAAAGCAGCGCGCGGTCCTAGCCGCTGCCAAAAAATCGTTCAGTCGCCTTCCGGCTCCTTCAGGGCTGCGAGTCGCTCTTGGCAGTAGCTCGCGAACCTGTCTTGCAATATGGCCTGCCGCACCTCTGCCATCAGCCTTTGGTAGAAGGCAAGGTTGTGGATCGAAAGCAGAATCGGGCCCAACATTTCTTTGGCCATGAACAGATGGCGCAAGTACCCACGGCTGAAGCGGCAGGCCGTGCAGGGACAGCCGTCTTCCAAAGGCCGGCTGTCCTCGGCATGGCGACGGTTGCGCAGCCTGAGCGGCCCGCGAGAGGTGAACGCCAGGGCATTGCGGCCATTGCGCGTAGGCAGGACGCAGTCGAACAGGTCGATGCCTCGGCGGACGGCCTCAAGCAGGTCTTGAGGCCGTCCGACGCCCATCAGATACCGTGGCCGGTCGGCGGGCAAGATGGGGACAGTGTACGATAGCACCTCGTACATTTGCGGAGGCGGTTCGCCCACGCTCAGGCCGCCCACGGCAAATCCGGAGAAATCGAGTTCGGCCAGCCGCTCCGCGCATTCTATGCGGAGATCTCGTTCCAACCCTCCTTGCACGATGGCAAACACGGCCTGGCCTGGCACGCGGGGCACATCCAGGGAACGGCGGGCCCAGTGGAGCGTGCGTTCTACGGCCTGTGCCAGCCGCGTGCGCGAGGCTGGCAGGGGTACGGCGTCGTCGAGCACCATGGCCACGTCGCTGCCCAGCAAGGCTTGCATGCGGAGCGCCTCTTCGGGGGTCCACTGGAGGATCCTGCCGTCGTGGTGGGAACGGAAGACAGCGGCCTGGTCCGTTACCGTTACAAGCTGCGCGAGGCTGACGAGTTGGAACCCCCCGCTGTCTGTAAGGATGGGCCACGGCCACTGCATGAACTGGTGCAGGCCGCCCAAACGGGCGACCACCTCGGCCCCTGGGCGCAGGGCGAGGTGGTAGGTATTGGCCAAGAGCATTTGCGTGCCGGCGGCGCGGAGCTGGTCGGGGAGGATCCCCTTGACGGTGGCGCAGGTGCCCACAGGCATGAATGCCGGGGTGGGGACGGTGCCGCGTGGCGTATGAAACAGGCCTGCGCGTGCGTGGGAGTCCTTGTCGACGCGCACTCGTTCGAAGGAGAACCCCGGCCAGGGCATGCGGCATCAGTCGCCCCGCAGCCGCAGGCCGAACTGGGCCAGCTTCTCGCGGACCTCGTTGAGGCTCGTCACACCGAAGTTCTTCACCTCGAGCAGCTCGTCTCCGGTGCGGCGGACCAGTTCGCCAATCGTGGTCACCCCCAGGCGCATCATGCACTTGCGAGCGCGCACAGAGAGGTTGAGTTCTGCGATGGGCTTGTTGAGCAGTGCCTGCTCGTCCGGAGACACAACCTCCGGCTCGTACATCGGCTCGGGAGGCGGCAGGCGTTCGTGTGCAAATTGCCCCAGCTCCAGGCCCTTGGACGCCATCATCTCCTTGATCTCGGTGAGCGAAGTCTCGCCGAAGTTCTTGCTGGCAAGCAGCTCCTGCTCCGTGATCCGCGTCAGATCTCCCAGGGTTCTGATGCCCATCTTCTGCAAACAGTTGCGGCTGCGCACCGACAACTCGAAATCTGTCACCGGCGTGTTGAGCACCTGGTTGATGCGATCACGGTCGCGCCTGGCTTCCTCATCGTAGAACATCTCGCTCGAAGCATGGGCGTCTTTGAAGAACAGCCGGGCGCGCTCGTTGGTGGGGTCGGCCTCGAGGATCCGCTGGTAGCAGTGGCGCGCACTCGAATACTGCTGATGGTCCTCATAGAGGATGCCCAGGTTCAATAGTGCCCCAATGTGCGGGGGCAGGCGGCCGACCGAGCGCTGATAGAGTTCCATGGCCACTTCGTCGTTGCCATAGCGATCGTTTTCCAGCGCCAGGCCGAATAGCGCACCGGGGTGGCGCTTGTCGGCATCTACCGCCCGCTCGTAGAGTGCGATCACCTCCTGCGGGTTGGTCCCCAGAGCGGCCACGGTCGCACCCCGCTGGTAAAGATACTCGGCGGTCTGCTCGACCGCACCGGAAAGCGCATCGAGCACCTGCAAGGCGGCCTGGGCATCGCCCTGGTAGCGCAGGGCCTCGGCCTTGCCCAGTGCACACAGATCGGGATCGAAGCCCGCCTTGGCCGCCGCATCATACGCAGCGATGGCCCTGGAATACTCCTTGAGTTCGAACATGGCCCGAGCAAGATAATACTGGGCCAGCCCGCTCTCGTCTGCCACGCGCAGCGTCTCTGCCGCCTGCTCGAAGCGGCCAAGCAAGTAATAGCACACGCCTAGCCGGGTGCGGACGGCCGGACCCCTTTCTTGGCGGGCCTCCAACTCGTGCACCGCGTCGCGCAGGCGCCGATAAGCGCCAAGATCGGCCGCCGCCGCTTCTGCCAGCTCTTGCACCTCCTGGGCCCCGAAGCTAGTGCCCGTAAGCACAAGTTGCCGGATATCGGTTTCTACAGTTGACGTCATCTACCATATCTCCTGGGTGCATCAGAGCCAGCGGCGGGAGTCGAACCCGCAACCCCCGCATTACGAATGCGGTGCTCTGCCAATTGAAGCTACGCTGGCCAGCGCTATCCCGTTGCGGCGGCTGGGGCTGCAAGCCGGCCCAACGTCGAGCTAGCAGGCTGCCTGCACAAACACCCCCCTCGCCAAAGGGGCGTTGCACCGCAACTCTTGCGCCATCGCAACAGGTTGCCTGGGCAGCCGTAAAACGTATTAGTTTACCACCTCCCATGGCCCGGGCAAAGTCCAGCCAATCGTATGCCGCCGCCCCAAAACATGCAAGGCGTTACTGGCTGTTTGGCAGGACGGTCTGGCTGCGCAGGCGAACGGCGCGCCCTGATCGTATCGCACTGGGCCGTACGACGGGGCTTACCAGGCCGACTCGGTCTCCACAAGCGAGGGCCGGAGCGGACAAGTCGCGTCAGCCTGCAAAGGCTGGCGAACATCGCGGCCGGGTGTCTGCAAGAACCTGCCCGGCCGCTCACTATCCGAGCCATCATGTCCAAACGGCCGGCGTCAGCCTAGCAGGTGCGGTCGAAGGAGAGTCGTCGATGAGCTGGTAGAAGACGTTGCGCTGCCGCGGAACGTAGCCCAATTCGCTAATCGCGTCCCGAATCTCCGCCAGCGTAAGGTAGTGCACCGTGCCCGCCGAGGCCACCACGTTCTCTTCGATCATCAGGCTGCCCATGTCGTTCGCCCCGTAGAGTAAGGCCAACTGGCCAATCTTCAGCCCTTGCGTCACCCAGCTTGACTGGATGTTGGGAATGTTGTCCAGGTACAGCCGGGCCACTGCCTGGGTCTTGAGGTAGTCGAATGCTCCGGCGCGGGGCAGATGCGCAAGTGCTGTGTGTTCTGGCTGAAACGTCCAGCAAATAAAGGCTGTAAAGCCCCCGGTCTCGTCTTGTAGCTGCCGCAGGCGTTCGAGGTGCTCGATCCGCTCGGCCAGCGTCTCCACGTGGCCGAACATCATGGTAGCTGAGCCGCGCCCGCCCAGCTCGTGCCAGACGCGGCAGACGTTCAGCCAGTCGTCGGTCATCGCCTTGCCTCGCGTGATCTCGCGCCGCACGCGGTCTACCAGAATTTCCGCACCGCCGCCCGGCAGGCTCCCCAGGCCGGCAGCTTGCAGCCGCTGTAGAACCGTGCGCAACGGCAGCTTGCTCACCTTGGTGAAGGCATGGATTTCTGCCGGGCTGAAGCCATGCACGTTCACTTGCGGGAAACGGCTCTTGATGTCGTGCAGCAGCTCCTCGTACCACTCCAGCGGCAACGTGGGATGCAAACCGCCCTGCAACAGGATCTGATCGCCGCCCAGGTCGACCGTCTCCTGGATCTTTTGCATCAGCACTTCTCGCTCCAACACGTAGGCTTCAGGGTGCCTGAGCGGGCGGTAGAAGGCGCAGAAGTCGCAGACCGCAGAGCAAACGTTCGTGTAGTTGATGTTGCGATCGATGTTGTACGTGCGGTATGGCTCGGGATGCATTCTGCGTGTCACGGCATCCGCCGCCTGCCCCAGGGCCGTAAGGTCCGCCGTTTGCAGCAGCGTTAAACCCTCTTCCGGCGTAAGCCGGCCGCCTGCAACGGCCTTGTCAAGAATGGGGGCCGACGCCGCATCCTGCCTGGTGCTTGCAAATGCCTTCATGCCCTCCGACCCTTCAAACTGCCTCGTACTGCCGGCTCCGCAGCTCAACGCCCGGGGTGGCCAGCCCATGCCGGCACGCCAGCTTGTAGAAGAACTCCAAACCGCTCAGTTCGCGCGCGGCGAGCGTGAAGTGCAAGTTGTCTCGCAAGTAGCCGAGGCATTGGGGCACCGTCAAGCCCAGCGGTGCCGCCTCGCGCGCGGCAATCTCCGGCAGATTCGCCACGCCCAGGTCGCGTGCGCAGCAAAGTGCCCGCTCGACGCTGGGCGGCACCGCCCCGGGCCGGGCAGCCCACATGGCAAACACAAACGGCAGCTTCGTCCAGCGGTTCCACTCATCGCCCAGGTCCCACACGGCGGCAAACCGCCCCGGCGGCGAATGTATGGCCCGGTCGCCGATCAGCAGCACCGCATCGGCCTCGCTGTCGTGCAGCCCACAACCAATCTCCAGCGGAAGCAGGTCCGGCCGTATACCGTGCCGCTCGGCCAGCAGAATCTGTACGAGCGCGGCGCTCGTGCGCGAGCCCTCATCGAGCGCCAACGTGCGTATCTGCTCGATGGCAACACGGCTGAATAACTTCACCGATAGCACTGGCCCGCGGCAGCCGATGCAGGCGTCTGATACCAGCGTATACCCGGGCGACCGCAAGAACTCGATCGAAGGAATCAGTGCCACATCGAACCGGCCGCGTGCCAAGCCGTCTGCCAGCCGGCTGGGCAGGTCGAACTCCAGCGAGACTTCCGGCGCCAGCTCTTCCAGGCGGTAGACCAGCGGCCGTGTATTAAGGTAGTTGACGGCGCCAACTCGCACTCGGCTCATCCCGGCCGTCGCTCCGCGGCGAAACTTGGAAATGCTCTGCTGTGCATGCAAGGGTGCGACTCGTAAGGGCCACGACTTTTGGTTCAACGGTCCACGCGATTATAGGTGGGCTGGCGTGCGGAGTGGAGGAGGGCCACTGCGGCGGGCCCCTGTCGGCAAGCGTGCCGCAGCCGGGCCTTGCATTGCCAACCGCACGGCGGCAGCACGATTAACGCGCATCCCGCAGCGATTTGTTGCGCGCTCTCTCCGCCGAGCTTTCTTGCATGGCGCGCCGGACCTCGATGCGCGGCATGCAGTCCGAGGCACGGAACTGCCGCGTGCGCTAGCGATGCCTGGCCCGGGTCAGGAGACGCGGCCGGGCGCGAACTCGTTCAGCCCATAGCGGCGGATCTTCCGGTCGAGGGTCGAGCGTTCGATCCCCAGTATTTCTGCGGCCTTGCTCTTGTTCCAAGAGAGCAGGCGAAGCGTGGCCAGGATGTGGCGGCGTTCCATCTCTTCGAGCTTCATGGGCTTGAACTCGGCCGGCACGAGCATGGCCTCGGCCGTGTCTCCCATAGTGGGAAGCTTAGAGAGCGTCAGGTCGTGCACGTCGATGTACTCGCCCTCGCAAAGCACGACGGCGCGCTCCACCACATTCTTGAGTTCGCGCACGTTGCCTGGCCAGCGGTAGCTGACCATCTGTTCCATGGCGCGGGGCGTGAACCCGCGGATGCGCCGGCCCGTCTCTGCGTTGTACTTGTTAAGAAAGTGATAGGCGAGTTCGGGGATGTCTTCAGGCCGCTTGCGCAGCGCGGGCACAAACACCTCCACGACGTGCAGGCGAAAATAGAGGTCCCGCCTGAAGCGCCCCTGCGCGACGTCTTTCTCCAGGTCCCGGTTGGTGGCGGCGATCACCCGCACATCGACCTTGACCGGCTCGCTGCCGCCCACGCGCTCGAAGGGGTGCCCTTCCAGCACGCGAAGGAACTTGGCCTGAATAGTGGGGCTCATTTCGCCAATTTCGTCCAGCAGTAGCGTGCCCTGGTGAGCCGCTTCGAACTTGCCGATCTTGCGGCTGACGGCACCCGTAAACGCACCGCGCTCGTGGCCGAAGAGTTCGCTTTCCAGCAGGGTTTCGCTGAGGGCCGCGCAGTTGACGCACACGAAGGGCCCTTTGCGTCGCGGGCTGGCGAAGTGCACGGCGCGTGCCACCAGTTCCTTGCCCACGCCGCTCTCTCCGCGGATCAGCACGGTGGCGGACGTCGGGGCGGTGCGTGCGATCTCTTCGGAGATTTTCTCCATGATGCGGCTCTTGCCCACCAACTCGCTTTCCACGCCCAGCCGTTCGCGCAGTTGCAGGTTCTCGTCGCGGATCTGGCTGAGGTTTTCCGCCAGTTCCTGGCGGCGGTGCAGGTTGTGCAGGGCGACGGCCAATGTATCGGCCACGGCCAGGGTGAACTCCAGATCGTCGGGGTCCGGCACGCGTTCTGGCCGCGTGGAGTAGAGGTGGACGAGCCCGAATACGCGCTTGCCGCGGCGAATGGGGGCGCAGATCACGCTGGTGGCGTGCATTTGCCCTTGGCTGTCGCGGCTGCTGAGCGTGCTGTCTCCCATGATGTTGCGGGCCATGACGGCCTCGCCTTCGCGCAGCACGGTGGCTGCCAAGAAGGGGGAGATGCGGTGGTAGGGCAGGTCGGTTTCGGTGCGGGTGGCCACCAGCTCCAGGTCGCTGGAGGTTGGCTCGCCGGCAACGCCGCGGCGCACCAGGAGGACGGCGCCGCCGTCGACCTGCGTACCGTCGAACAAGCCGTCCAGCGCTGTCTTGGCAAGCACGGTCGCATCCTGGGCTTTAGCCAACTCGAAGGCCAGGCGGCAGAGTTTGGCCGCCGCGCGCCCGATCTTGGAGGCCCCCCCCTCTTCGTCTTCCACCGGAGCCAAAAACTTCGTCTGACCCCGGCGATGCGTGATGGTCGTCGGCTCTTGCCCAGCCAGTACGCTACTCTCGCTGGTGCCGGACGGTGGAACATACTCGATCGTAGAGTGGTTTCCCTCCGCACGCACCATGCCGCCGCTATCAGCAAACGCCTGCGAGTAGTCGTGCACAAAGGCAAGCTGCGAGCCGCCGATGCGAATGATCTGGCCCGGACTGAGCAGGTGATCGCCGCGGATCAGCGTCTCGCCCACCGCCGTGCCGTTGCGGCTGTCCAGATCGCGCAGCGTCCAGTGCCCGTCGGAGAAGAACACCTCCGCATGGTGCCGGCTACAGCGCTCGTCCTTGATGACGATCTGGTTGGTAGGGGCGCGGCCGATAGTCACGGCCTGGCCGGGTACCAGCGGAAACACGTCGGCCCATTTCGCGCCCTCTCGAATTACCAGATAGGCCCGCACGTCGGCTCCACCTCTTAAGTGGCCTGAACTCCCATGGTTCTACGCACCCAGCGCGCGGCCGGCAACTCCTACCCCCAATGCCTCACGCTCCACTCACCTAATTATTACCTTAGACGCCCCGCCGTCGAGCCTGCAAGACCCTCCTCGGATGCACGTATCTGGGCACCCCTCCCCATACCAGCAAAGCCGCCCCACACAACCAACCGACTCTTGCCATTTGCCAGCCCGCCCTCGCGCCCAAGTAGGACCCGGCCCAGCCCGCCCGCGCACCCAGCCGAACGCACCCGGCTGGCCCCGCCACAGCAGCGTCTGCCAAAACTTCCGGCCCCAGCAGCCTTTTGTTAGCATGCCGTCATGGCACTCACACCCATGATGCAACAGTACTGCGAGGCCAAGGCAGCCTGCCCAGACGCCCTGCTGCTGTTCCGCATGGGAGACTTCTACGAGCTGTTCTACGAAGACGCCAAGACGGCGGCCCGGGTGCTCAACCTGGCCCTCACCAGCCGCGAGAAGGGAGAGAATGCCGTCCCCATGGCGGGTTTCCCCCATCACCAGCTCGATAGCTACCTCGCCAAGATCCTGGCTGCCGGCCTGCGCGCCGCGGTCTGCGAACAGGTGGAAGACCCGCGCGAGGCACGTGGCCTAGTCCGCCGCGAGGTCACGCGCGTCGTTACCCGCGGCACCCTCACCGACGAGGCCCTGCTGGACCCCCGCGAGAGCAACTACTTGGCCGCCGTCGTGGCTCCAGCAGCGGGCCGCGGTCCGGTAGAAGCCACGCCCAGGGCGGCCAAGCAGCCGGCCGCTGGCACGGCCGGCCTGGCTTGGGTCGATCTCTCCACAGGGCGCTTCCAGGCTGCGGCCGTACCCTTGGAGCGCCTGGCCGACGAGCTGGCCCGTATCGCCCCCGCAGAATGCCTGATCGCAGAAGATGCCCCCCTCCCCCCGCTCGATGCCCAGCGCACCGCCATCACCCGCCGGCCCGCATGGGCGTTTGCACGCGATCAAGCTTTGCAGGTCCTCAACCGTCAGTTCGGAACCCATTCCCTAGAAGGCTTTGGCTTTGGGCCCGAGGATGCCCCAGCTTTGCGCGCCGCGGGTGCCGTGCTCGACTATCTGCTCGAGACCCAGAAGGCGTCGCTGGCACATGTGGATGCCCTGGTTCCCTACCGCCTCGGGCAAACCCTCGAGATCGACGAAGCCACGCGCCGCAGCCTCGAAATCACGCGCACGCTGCGGGAGGGCCGCCGCGACGGATCGCTGCTCTGGTTGCTGGACCGCACGATCACGCCCATGGGTTCGCGGCTGCTGGCAGAATGGGTCGCGGCTCCGCTAGCGCTGCGCGGGCCGATCGAAGAAAGGCTGGATGCCGTGGAGCACCTCGTTCGCCAGCCGTCCCTGGGCCAGGAGCTGCGTGCGGGCCTACGCCACGTCTACGATATCGAGCGACTCCTCGCGCGGGTCAACACGGGGCGTGCCACGCCGCGCGACCTGGGAATGCTGGCATGCACGCTGCGTGCTCTGCCCGGATTGAAGTCGGCCTTGCAAGGTTGCTCGGCCGGCCTGCTACAGCAGCTCGACGCACAGCTCGATCCTTGTGCCGAACTGCATGCGGCCCTCGCTGACGCGCTGGTCGAAGCAGATCTGCCCCTTGTTGCGCGCGAGGGAGGCATTATCCGCTCGGGCTACCATGCGGAACTCGACCGGCTGCGCGGCCTGATGCACGGCGGCAAAGAGTGGCTGGCTCGGTACCAGGCAGAGCAGATCCAGGCCACCGGCATCCCCAACCTTAAGGTGGGATTCAACCAGGTCTTTGGCTATTACCTGGAGGTGACCAACCCGCACCGTAACAAGGTGCCCCCTCATTATGTTCGTAAACAGACGATCAAGAATGCAGAGCGGTACGTCACACCCGAGCTGAAGGAGCACGAAGAACGGGTTCTTAAGGCAGAAGAGCAGGCCAAGCTGCTCGAGTACGACTTGTTCTGCCAACTCAAAGACCTTGTACAGCAGGCCAGCACACGCCTCAGAGCCTCTGCCGCGGCCATCGCACAGCTCGATGTGCTGGCCGGCCTGGCCGAGCTGGCGCGCCAGCGCGGTTATTGCCGCCCGCGGCTGGTCGATGAGCCCGTGCTAGACATCGTCGAAGGCCGCCACCCCGTGCTCGATGCGGTGATGGAACACGGGACCTTCGTGCCCAACGACACCAAGGCCGGCCCAGAAGACGGCCTGGTCCTGCTGATCACGGGCCCGAACATGGCCGGCAAGAGCACCTACATTCGGCAGGTGGCGCTGCTGGTGCTCATGGCACAGATCGGCAGCTTTGTACCTGCCAAAGAGGCCACGCTGGGCCTGGCAGACCGCATCTTCGCTCGCGTGGGCGCCAGCGATGAGTTGGCACGCGGCCAAAGCACCTTCATGGTCGAAATGACCGAGACCGCCCGCATTCTGCACAATGCCACCCCGCACAGCCTGGTCATCTTGGACGAAATCGGCCGCGGTACGAGCACCTACGACGGCGTCTCGCTGGCCTGGGCCGTGGTCGAATACCTGCACGACCGCAACGGCTGCCGCACGTTGTTCGCCACCCACTACCATGAGCTGACCGATCTCGCCCGCTCCTTGCCCAACGTGCGCAACCTGAACGTGGCCGTGCGCGAGTGGCAAGAAGAAGTGGTCTTCTTGCACAAAATCGTGCCCGGCGCGGCCGATAAGAGCTACGGCATCCACGTGGCCCGCCTGGCCGGAGTGCCCCGGGACGTGCTGGAGCGAGCCAAGGAAATCCTCGCTCGGCTCGAACAAGACCACCTCGACGAGTCGGACCAGCCCCGCCTCGCGCGCAAGTCGCGCATACGCCGCCGCGAAGTGCAGCTCACCTTGTTCGCCGCCGCCGATCACCCCGTGGTCGCTGCATTGAAGGATGTCGACGTCAACCAGCTCACTCCCCTCGAAGCACTCACACTGCTCAAGCAACTGCAAGAGCGGGCCGCAGGCGCCAATGGCGAAGCATGACCCGCGACCACTCGCAGGGCATGGCAATCAAAGCTCAACGGCATACGGCGCCACGCGGCTCCTCAAAGTGCCCGATTGGCACTACGCCAATGCGCACATGGTCTGTCTCGGCTTTCCAGCATTGTGCCCCCTGAGCAACGCCAATCGTATTCGCCGCGGTCCACGCATCGCTGCGGTTCGCGCGCAACAGGCGCGCTCTGGTCGTCCCGCCCTGCTCGATCGCCCCTCGCGCCCAGTGCAGCGCCCCCAGGACTACTCCCTCGCCCCGCACGGTGCTACGCCGCACCGTTGAGCCGCCCCCGCACCGTGCTCCGCCCCGCGCCACGCTGCGCTCAGGACCGCGCTCCGCACCCATCCGCCCGCACCCCCAACTTGCAGTTGACGTGGGCCGACCTGCGGTTAAGCTGTCTCGCAATACCCCGAACTCGTTGGCCAATCCTAAGTTCAGCTTGCCTCGAGCATCCCATGCCCCGCATCGATTGGAGCTACCATCGCAAGGGTTGAAAGACCTGCGGCAAGACGCAAGAGTTTCTTGCGGCCCACAAGATCCAGACAGCTTCGCAACACGATGCCCGCAAACAACCGCTCGACGAGGCACAGGCGATCGCCCTGGCCAATGATGTGGACGAGATCTACGTAGCCAAGGGCAAACAGGTCGTGTACGTGAATCTCAAGCAAGAAAGGCCCGACGCCAAGACACTGGTTGCGCTATTGCTGGGCCCGACGGGGAATCTGCGTGCGCCCACGCTGCGCTTGGGCAAGACGCTCATTGTGGGCTTTGACGAGCCGACCTATCGCAAGCTCTTATTGAAGGGCAGACGTTGAGGCGAGGCCGGTCGATCGAGGAAGCGCGTGCTGCGGCTGGCGGTCTGCCCCGGGAAGAGGCTGCCGGGTGGGCTGGCTCGTCTGGCAGGCTGCTGGGCGCATGTGCCGCGGCGAGGGTGTGCGTGTTGAGTTGCCTGCTCTGCTGTGGGCTGGCATCAGCGGCGCATGCCGAAGATTGGCCAAGCTGGCGGGGGCCACATCGCAACGGCGTGGTACAAGAACGCTCCGGCTGGGGCGGGGGCGAGTGGCCGGCCGCTGGATTGCTGTGGGAGGCTCAGGTAGGCCTTGGTTCTACCTCACCACTGGTGGTGGCAGACGAGGTGCTGGTCCTCGGCTGGGCCGAAGGAGAGGACACGCTATTCGCCCTTGACGTTCGCAGCGGCCAGGTGCGATGGCGGCAATCGTATGCCTCTCCGCAGTACGGGCGGAACGCCGTGGGGGACGAGGGGCTGTACGGCGGCCCTACCTCCACGCCGGAGTACGACGCCCAGACGGGCTATGTGTATACGCTGAGCATCGATGGCGAGTTGCGCTGCTGGAACGCGCGCCGCCGCGGGCGGCTGGTTTGGCAGCGTAACCTGTACGACGACTACGGCATGCCACAGCGGCCGCGGATCGGGCGGTCGGGACAGCGAGACTACGGCTACACCACATCGCCGCTGGTTTCTGGAGACTGGCTGATTGTCGAGGTGGGCGGCAACGAGGGCACGCTGATGGCGTTCGACAAGCGCACGGGCGAGGCGCGCTGGGGATCGGTGTGCCGAGATCCGGCGGGCCACACGGGCGGGCCGGTGCCCATTACGGTCGATGGCATACCCTGTGTGTGCGTCCTCACGCTGTATAGGTTGCTTGTGGTTCGGCTGGACGCAGATCACGAGGGCGAGACGCTCGCCGAATACGAGTGGTCTACCGATTTTGCCAACAGCATTGCCACGCCGGCTGTCGAAGGCAGCGACGTGCTCATCACCTCCGGCTACAACCACGAGACGATCTGCCGCCTGCACATCACGCCCCAGGGGGCCGAGAAGGTCTGGGAGGTGCCGTACCACTCCAAGATCTGCTCGCCGGTCATATACAAGGGGCACGTCTACTGGGCGTGGCGCAGCGTGTATTGCCTGGACTTTGCCACGGGCGAACTCCGCTGGCAGGGAGGCACGTTTGGCGATGCAGGCTCATGCGTGCTCGCAGCAGACGAGCGGCTGATCGTGCTGGCAGACCGCGGCGAGTTGTACCTGCTGGAGACACATGTGCGCAGTCCCGATCGCTACACTGAACTGGTGCACATAGATGCCATGTTCGATAACGATGCTTGGCCGCACGTGGTTCTCTCGGGCGGGCGCCTTTATTGCAAAGACCGCATGGGCCGCATGCGGACATTTGGCGCACGTGCTCCTTAAATCCGAGCGGCCGGGCTGGGTCTGTTCGAGCCCTTGTTGCGGCGCGTTACGAGCGGCGGGGTTTCACCCCGCCGGGCCGCCGATACACCACACACTCTGCATACACCCCGCCGGGCCGCCATGGCGCGATGTGGTGACCTGCAAGCCCTGCCGGGTCGCCGCCGCGCGATGTGCCGGCCTGCACGCCCCGCCGGCGTAAAGCCGGCGGCTCGTAGCGTAAAGCCGGCGGTGTGTACACCCGCGCCTGCCGCCTCACCCCAAAAGGCTTTCGGCAAACAACATGCGGTGGGGATGCTCAGGATCGTAGAGCAGGCCTATTTCTTCACCGTTGGCCTGGTGGCGGCGCGCCAGTTCAACGTCCTCTCCATAGGCATGATAGCGGGCCGTAAGCCGTTGCCCGGCCGCTTCATACTCCACGATCACGCGGAAGCGCTCTTGGTTGTTGACCGTCACGTTGGTGGCCTGCACGTCTTTCACATGCCCCAGGGCGAATAGCCCGTGCCGTAAAAGCTGCACTGCCCGGCGGCGTGCGTGCCACGAGAGCCAGAGCACCAGTCCCCCCGCCAGCGGAAACGCAGCCGTGAAAACGCCAAAATAGCCGATGGCATTCACGTGCCCGCCCTCAAGCCGATTCCACTCGGGTCGAGCAGCCATGTACTCGACGCCCACGTTCTGGCCCTGCATAAAGCGCTTGCCAGTCACGTAGCAGGTGCCGGCGATTTGCTGCCCATCCGCCGTGCGAAACTGGTAGCGCACTCGGTACACCGGTTGGTCGTTCACGCTCATGTTCGTGGGCTCGCACGCTTCGACGGCCGCCATGGCGCGTGCAGGCGTTCCCGAGTCCAGCAAGAGTTCTTGCGGCAGCCGCCAGGGGAAGAACATTGCCGTAAAGAAGGCCCCGACTCCGAAGAACAGCCCGCCGAATAAATAGCCGTACCATCCCAACGAATGCCGCAACCGGCGCCGCAAGATGTTTCGGGGGACGTCGCGCGGCGGCGGCTCGCGCAAGAATGCTTCGAGCTGCTCGAGAGAGACGCTCATATTCTCAGGCTCTGCAACAACGGCCTGTGTGATCGGCCTGCATGGCTTGCATGCGATGTGCTCGGTATTCTAAACCAGGCTTGGTACAATTGTCGCCATGGCCGTTTACTTCATCTCTATGCGCTCGAGGATGACGCAAAGTGACCGCGGCGTCGGTACTCGCATTGTCTCCCCTCGATGCGCACGGCAACGAGCCGCGAGGGCGATCGTCCTCGTTCTCTACACGGAGTTGGCGCTTGCAGCGTGCTGGTCCGATCCCGGCGGCGTGGCGCTCCTAGCAGCAGGCCCCGAAGCATCTGCGGCCGCGGGGCCGGATTATGCGGCGCAGATCGCCCCGCTGCTGGCGGCGCGCTGCGGTACCTGCCACGATGCGCATGAACCGCAGGGCGAGCTGGTGCTTACCACGCCCCAAGGACTGAGGCGCGGCGGCAGCAGCGGCAAGTTGCTCGTCCCCGGTGCCGCGCAGGAGAGTCTGCTGATCAAGCGTGTGGCGGCAGGCGAGATGCCGCCCGAGGGGCGGGCGCTTTCGCCCGCAGAGGTGGAGTTGCTGCGGGCGTGGATCGACGCGGGCGCCCCGCTGGGCGGCACGGAGACAGGCCCGCCGGTCACGCAACACGACGTTCTGCCCATTTTGCAGCTCCGCTGCACGGTTTGCCACGGCCGGCGGGTACAGGAGGGCGGCCTGGACCTGCGCACCGTGGAGGGGCTGCTGCAAGGCGGCAAATCTGGCCCCGCGGCGGTGCCCGGCGACCCGGACGGCAGCTTGGTGGTCCAGCGCGTTCGAGCCGGCGAAATGCCCCCCCCGCGGCGCGTGGTCGAGGTGAGCGTCAAGCCGATGACGTCCTCCGAGTTGGCCCTGCTTGAGCGCTGGATCGCCGCCGGCATGCCGCGGGCGGCCGCGCCCGCAACTGATGCCCATGTGACGGACGCAGATCGGCAGCACTGGTCGTTTGTGCCTCCGCGCGAACCGCCCATCCCGCAGGTGCAAGCGGCCGCGCGAGTCCGCAATCCCATCGATGCCTTTGTGCTTGCCCGCCTTGAAGCCGAGGGCCTGAGCCCGGCCCCAGAGGCCGACCGCCGTACATTGTTGCGGCGGGCTTACGCAGACCTGTGGGGGCTGCCGCCAAAGCCAGAAGAAGTGGAAGCGTTCCTTGCCGATACGGCTGCCGACGCCTACGAGCGGCTCATCGACCGCTTGCTGGCCTCGCACCATTATGGCGAACGTTGGGCACGGTACTGGCTCGACCTGGCCGGCTATTCGGACAGCGAGGGCGTACAGAACTCCGACCCTGTGCGCAGCAATGCCTGGCGCTACCGCGACTACGTGATTCGCAGCTTCGCAGCCGACAAGCCCTACGATCGCTTCTTGCTGGAGCAGCTTGCCGGAGACGAACTGGCCGACTATGAGCGTGCGGCAGAGATCACGCCCGAGCTGGCAGACAACCTCATCGCCACGGGCTTTCTGCGTATGACCGCCGACGGTACGTTTGCCTGCATCACCGGGTTTGTGCCCGACCGGCTGGAGGTGATCCATGCGGAACTAGACGTGCTCGCATCGACCGTCATGGGCCTGACCATGCGTTGCGCACAGTGCCACGCGCACAAGTTCGACCCCATCTCGCAGCGAGACTATTACCGGCTGGCGGCAGTCTTCAAGGGTGCCTACGACGAACACGACTGGCTGAAGCCTACGGCCGATGGCCAGGGAGCGCTCTCTCCCTTCCCGGTGCGCGAACTACCCTATGTTGCCACGGCTGAGCGCCAGGCATGGGAGCAGACGTGCCGCGCGATCGACGAGCAGCTTGCAGCACTCGACCGCGAGCTGCACGAGCGTGCCGCGATACTGCGCAAGCAGATCCAAGAAACAAGGCTGGCAGAAGTTCCGTCGAGAGACCGCCAGACGCTGCGCGAGGCGCTCGCCCTGCCCGATGCAGAACGCAGCGAAGAACAGCGAACGCTGTACGCCCGGTACGAGGCCCAACTCGCCCTGCCAATCGAAGAACTGGCGGCGTTGAATGAAGAGTTCAAGCAGTTTGCAGAATCTGTCGCCGCGCGAAAACGAGATCTGCAAGCAGCCCGCCCGCCCGAGCCTACCATCCGTGCTCTTTGGGACCGTGGCGAGCCCTCTCCGACCTACGTGCTGCGTCGAGGTAATTACCTCGCCCCAGGCGAGCCAGTCGAGCCGGGCGTGCCCGAAGTTCTCGAAGACCCAGCTTATCCCTACACGCCCCAGCCGCCCTGGCCGGGGGCTGCCTCGACGGGCAGGCGGTTGGCCTTCGCGCGCTGGCTGGTGCGGCCAGAGCATCCGCTTACAGCTCGCGTGATTGTGAACCGCGTCTGGCGGCACCACTTTGGCGCGGGCCTGGTTCGCACGCTCGATAACTTCGGGCGCACCGGCGCGGCCCCCACGCACCCCGAGCTGCTCGATTGGCTGGCCGTGCAACTCCCTCGCCATGGCTGGAGCCTGAAGTGGCTCCACCGTCTGATCATGACGAGCGCCGTGTATCGCCAGTCGTCTGCTGCAAGCGAAGCGTTGCTGGCGCTGGATCCCGAGAATCGCCTGCTGGGCCGCATGCCTCTGCGCAGGCTCGATGCCGAGGCCCTGCGAGACACGCTGTTGGCCGTCTCGGGCAAGCTCGTTCGTACGGCCTTCGGCCCGCCTGATGGAGTGGCGGCTACGCCCGATGGGTTGGTGCTCGAACAAGGGACGCAGGCCGGCTGGCGGCGCAGCATCTACCTCTTGCAACGCCGAACGCAGCCCATCACGCTCCTGGAGGCATTCGACCAGCCGCGCATGAGCCCCAACTGCGTCGAGCGGTCCGAGTCGAACGTGGCCCCTCAGGCCCTGCACCTGCTGAACGACCGCCGCGTGCGGGAGTTGGCAGACTTCATGGCAGACGAGCTGCTGGCCGAGTGCGGCGAGGAACACCTCCAGCCGCTCTCTGCGGACTGCCGGCCGCTGCTGAACGCAGCGTGGTTGCGGACACTTGCGCGCTTGCCTGCAGAGGAAGAATACCGTCTAGCGCACGCAGTCTACGAGCGCCTGGCCGCTGAGTGGGAGGGCCGGCTTGCTGCTGCCGCCGGCGAACAGCCTGCACCATCGCCGCGGCCAGAGGCGCACCGCCGCGCACTGGGCAATATCTGCCATGCCTTGCTGAACACAGCGGAGCTGCTGTATGTGGATTGAACTGCCTCAGAAAGGGCCGCGGCAGGCTCTGCCGGCGCGCGGTTGTGCAGAAAGCGGTTTGTCACAGGGCCGGCGCATGGGTTTAGGTGCCTCGCTCGACCGCCGGGCATGGCTGGCGCGCGCCAGCGGCGGGATCCTGGGTGCCGCACTGGCCTGCTTGCTGAGGGATAAGGCGGCAGCCTTCTCGCCGGGAACGGCCGAGCTGAGCCCCAAGCCGCCCCACCATGAGCCGCGTGCGCGGGCCGTGATTCAACTGTTCATGAACGGCGGCCCCAGCCAGATGGATCTGTTCGATCCCAAGCAAGAGCTTGAACGCCGCCATGGAGAGGCGTACTTCGACAAGATCGCTGGCGAGGTCGAGAACGCCACTGCGGCGGGGGCCATCATGCGATCTCCGTTCCGTTTTTCGCAGCACGGCCAGTCTGGTGCCTGGGTCAGCGAACTCTTGCCGCACACCGCGCAAGTGGTCGACGAGTTGGCCTTCATCCGCTCGATGTATACGGACAATCTCACCCACGAGCCGGCGCTGTGGATCATCCACTCTGGACACATGCTCCCCGGCCAGCCAACGCTTGGAGCGTGGGTAACGTACGCCCTGGGCAGCGAGAACCAGAATCTGCCTGCCTACGTGGTGCTCGACGATCCGCAAGGCTTGCCGGTAAATGGCGTGCAAAACTGGCAGTCAGGCTATCTGCCCCCCATCTACCAGGGGACGCGCTTCAGGGCGGTCGGCTCGCCGGTCCTCAACCTGCACCCGCAGTTCGAGGAGCCGGAGGCGGTTACAGCACTGGAGCGTGACCTGCTGGCGGCGCTCGACCGTCGCCACCGCGATGCGCGCCCTGGCCAGCCGGCATTGGATGGCCGCCTGGCCAGCTACGAACTCGCGGGGCGCATGCAGCTTGCGGCCAGCGATGCCCTGGATTTATCTGGCGAGACCCAATCGACGCTGGATGCATACGGCATCGGCCGGGAGCCCACAGATTCGTACGGGCGGCGCTGTCTGATCGCCCGCAGGCTCGTGGAGCGGGGCGTGCGGTTCGTTCAATTGTTCATCGCCGGACAGATTTGGGACAATCACAACCACCTCAGCAGCGAGCTGCGCAAGGCCTGCGAGCAGACCGACCAGCCGATTGCGGCACTGGTGGCCGACCTGCGGCAGCGCGGCCTGCTGGAGAGCACGCTGGTGCTTTGGGGAGGCGAGTTCGGACGGCTGCCCATTGCCCAGCTCCCCGCAGACGGCAACGAGGCCCAGGCTGGCCGCGACCACAACAAGAACGCCTTTACCGTCTGGCTGGCCGGCGGCGGGGTGCGAGGCGGCGTAACCTTCGGGGCCACCGACGAACTGGGCCTGGCCGCCGTAGAAAACCGAGTGAGCGTGGCGGACTGGCACGCCACGATCTATCACTTGCTTGGTTTGGACTACGAGAACGTCTACTACGAACGCAACGGCCTGCGCCAGCGGCTCACCGGCGTCAAGCCGGCCCGCGTGGTCACAGAGATCATCTCCTAGGCCCTGCTGTTCTTTGCCGCTCGCTGTGCGCGTAACCGTTCACAGCTTTTGGGGCTGCTGGGGCGTGCTAGGGAGAGGGGATTGCGCTCGGCGCGTCTCGGGCAGGCCCGGTAGGAGCGTCTAGCATCAATGCGGTGGCATCGACGAAAGGGGCTCACGTGCCGGCGTGTCTTCTATGTCCGGGCCTATGCTGAAGATTGGCGCGGGGCGCGCGTCGCAGGCCGCGACGTTGGAGGTTGCGGCGGCGTGACCCGACAGCCCATTTAGCCGCGTGGCTGGGTGACCTGCCGGCCATTCAGAAGCCGTGCCAAAAACCCCTAGAACGGCTGAAAACCGGCCCCACTCCGCGATTCTCCCAGAGCTTTTTAGTAGGCGCTTGCCGCGCCAAGAACCGGTCTTAGTGCGGATGCCGAGAATTGATTAAGCTCGCCCGCCATGCCGGAGAAAAAGCAGGCACTGTGTCCAGGATGTGCCCGTCGGTGACGGATAGTGGAGAGCCATGCCCGCCAGATTACAGGGCTGCGCGCGGAAGTGGATCGGCTCCGCGCAGAGCTGACAAGGGCAAAAAAGGAACTCGACGAATTCGTCAAGACCACCCAGCAGCGACATCGCGCGGCCGCACGGCCAAAGAATCGAAGGCCGCTCGGGCGCAGCAACGCAAGCGTGGCGGGCAACCTGGCCAAGCGCGGCACGAGCGCCCCCCATTGGCCCACAGCTTGCCCTTGCGCGGTGCCTCTTGACCTGAGGTGCAGCCTGCACAAGACTTATTTGCTTCCACCGGCCGGAGTGGCGGAATGGCAGACGCGCTGGACTCAAAATCCAGTGCCCGCAAGGGCGTGTGGGTTCAACTCCCACCTCCGGCAGTTTGCGAGCGGTGCGTTCGGCAAAGTTGGGCCGTAGTTGACACACGGGGGCACGAGTTCGGTTCTTCGTGGCGGCGGCGTGCCCCTCACGGGGGGGCATGCGTGGCAGCGCGGCCGCAGGGGAACGGGTTAAGTTTCTTCGTCGGCCACGAAAATGGCCAGAGCTTGGCCGGGGTGCAGGTGATCATCCTCGGCAACGAGGCGGCGGGAGAGGACGCCGGAGACCGGTGCGGGCAGGTCTACCGTCACGTCGCCGGCCAGCACTTCCAGCACGCTTTCCCCCTGGCGGACCCGTGCGCCACGCTTGACCAGCCAGAGGCTGGCCACGATGGGTATATCACCCAGGCCCAGGTCGGGGAGGACTAGCTCGCGAACGCGTTGTCGCATGGGGTTGGCTGCTTGTGGGGGCGACGGGAACGCGGAGGCAAGGGGTAGCGATCGGGGTGCTATTTCCATGAGCCCCTGGGTTTGCTTGTTCTCTGTGCAAAGCTCCGGCCCCGGGCCGAACGCGAGGATTTCTAGCCTGACTCTATTTGCACAACGTCTGCCAAATCTGGGAGGTTCGGGGCGGCCTGGAAAGCCTGAGGAACATCATGGTGTTGTGAATTGCCCGTAGTTACGGTTCGACTGCCATCATATCCCTGGCGTGGTAGCTGGAGCGAACAAAGGGGCCGCTGGCCACGCGTTCGAAGCCGAGGCGGCGTGCCAGGCGGCCGAGTTCATCGAACTCCTCGGGGGGCAGGTAGCGGGCCACGGGTAGGTGCTGGGGCGTGGGCTGCAAGTATTGGCCAAGCGTAAGCAGCGTGCAGCCTGTATCGCGAAGTTCGGCCAAGGTATCGAGGAGTTCGCCCCGTGTTTCTCCGAGGCCGAGCATAAGTCCGGTCTTGATTTTGCTGGCGGGCGACAGCTCGCCTGCGCGCCGCAGCAGGGCGAGCGTCCAGCGGTAGCGGCTCTTGCGGCCGCGCACCAACGGGTACAAGCGGGGCACGGTCTCGGTGTTGTGATTGAACACCTCGGGTGCGGCCTCCAGTACGCGCTCAAGGGCGAACGGCTTGCCAATGAAGTCGGGCGTGAGCACCTCCACCGTTGCCCCCGTGCGGCGGCGCACGGCCAAGATGCACCGGTAGAAGTGCTCGGCGCCGCCGTCTGCCAGGTCGTCGCGCGTAACCGAGGTGATGACCACATGCTCGAGTTTCAGCCGCAGCGCGGCCTCTGCCAGCCGCTCAGGCTCGTCTTCCGCCACCGGCTGGGTTCGTCCCTTGGGAACCGAACAGAATCCGCAGCGTCGGGTGCAGACGTTCCCCAGGATCATGAACGTAGCCGTCTTCCATGCGTAACACTCGGCGCGATTGGGGCAGCGCGCGTGTTCGCACACCGTTTCAAGCCCTAGTTCAGAGAGAAGACGTGCGGTGAAGTGCTGGCCATTGCCCGAGGGCAGATTGCGCTTCAGCCACGGGGGCAAACGCCGTTCGCGCGGCGGCGAGTCCAAAATGGTAAGCTGCGTAGCTTCAGGCACGGTTGGCGCGTCGCCGGACAAGCAGGGGATGATCAGCGTACACGTGGTAGCGGCGGCCTCCCAGGGCCTCAGTGAGGCTGCGGACGACCGCCTCGCGCACACTGCTCATGCGCAGCGGGCGGCCGCGTTCTGCCAGCAGATTGCCCGAGGGCGTGCCAGTAAACGGGTCGCTTTGCACGCTGCGCAGCAGGTAGAGAGGGATGCTTACGTTCAGGTAGGCTCCGTACCATGCGATGCCGTGGCGGACGGCGGCGGCGATCGCAACCAACTGGCCGGTGCGGCCCCACAGGCCGTAGCGGGCAGGCCTTGGGGCGGCCGGCACCTTGAATTCGGCGAGCACGCTTTGAAGGCCAGCCTGGAGCCGCTGCAAGTAACCGCCGATGCTCCATCCATGCCAGGCGAGCGGCACAATGGCGTAGAGGGCGAGCTGGCCGGGCCCATGCACCAGACAGCCGCCGCCGCGGTTCACCCAGTGGAGGGCGATGCGGCGTGCAGCCAAGTCTCTCAGCCCCAGCCGTACATGGCCGTACGAGCCGGCACGGCCTACACTGACACAAGGGGGATGCTCGCAAACCAGCATGGTGATGCGGCCGTCTCCCCGTTCGTCGCATTCGTATACCAGACGTTGCTGTAACGCATGGGCCGAGGCAAAATCTACCAAGCCAAGCAGGTACCACTCGATCGCCGGTTCGTCGGCGATGCGGTCGAGCGGCAGTAGATTTTCGGCCTGTGGCACAGACATGCGTTCGCTAATCGCTCCGCCGGCCCCAGATGGTGCCGTGGCGGCCGGCTCGCAGCGCATGCCGGCGCAGCCGAGCCATCCAGGCCAGCTTGAGCCTTGGAGGACAAGAGGTTAAAAGTGATCATCAACGCTCCTGTCGGTTGGGTCGTCTCTCTACTGTAACAAGCCGTCGGAGCGGCGAAAAGACGCATTCGCCAGGGAGGCAGCCACGAGCAAGTCTCGCAAAAGCACGTCCGAAGAGCAGCAAGCAGGCGAACGGGTGATCGCCGTCAATCGCCGGGCACGCTTCGAATACGAAGTGCTCGAGACCCTGGAGTGCGGTATCGTGCTCGTGGGCAGCGAGGTGAAGAGCCTGCGCACCGGCAAGCTCTCGTTAGAAGAGGCGTATGCCCGCGTCCACCAGGGCGAGGTTTGGCTGGTCGGCTGCGAGATCCCCGAGTACGTGCAGGCCAACCGCTTCAACCACGACCCCCGCCGCCGCCGCAAACTGCTCTTGCACCGGCGCGAGATCCGGCGGTTCGCCTCCAAAGCCTATGAGAAAGGCCTTACGCTCGTGCCGTTGAAAATGTACTTCAAAGCCGGCCGGGCAAAGGTGCTGCTGGGAGTATGCCGGGGCCGCAAACTCTACGACAAGCGCGAACGCCTGAAGAAAGACCAAGTGCAGCGAGACATTGCCCGCGCCATGCGCCGCGGCAAGTAACGCAGGGGCAGGTGGCCGCAGGGACCACTCAGCCGGCCGCACGAGATTGTCGCTTAAGCTCTGCCCCGGCCGCTCGCGGGTTGCAGCCCCGAGCAGCGACGTAGGGAGACCGCGTCTTGTAGCGAGCCAATCTCGGCCGTTCGCCCGCCGGCAAGCTTGAACGGCACACCCGTGTAGGTGCGGCGATAAAACCTCCGGCACTCGGTCGTGGCCGCTCGTCGGCGGCACACCCATGTCCGTGCGGCCGTGGTCACGGGCCAGTACGAGGAGCTGGACGAGCCGGCACACCCATGTGCTTGCGGCAATTGGGCCTTCGCGGCCCGCGCGGCCGCGTGAAGCGCCTGGCGCATGCAACCGACGAACCTACGATTGCCGTGCTGCGTAGCATGGCACAGAGCCCGCGCCGCACGATGCGCACCTTGTGCGCCCCACTGCCGGTGCTATGCTTTAACGCTTTGCATATCAAAGAGTTCCAAAGACAGTTCACACCCAGGCCCTGCAAGCATGCTGCTATTGGAGGGGGTGAAGAAGAGCTTTCGTCTGCCGGACGGCTCGGCGCTTCCCGTGCTAGAGATCGGCCGTTTTGAGCTTGCGGCGGGCGAACAGGCGGTCTTGGTGGGCCGATCAGGATGCGGCAAGACCACGCTGTTGCACATCATTGCCGGCATCAGCAGGCCGGATGAGGGGCGGGTGATGTTCAACGGGGTGGATCTTGCCCGGCTTTCCGAGGCAGGGCGAGACCGCTTCCGGGCCAATCATATTGGCTACGTGTTTCAGACGTTCAACTTGCTTTCCGGCTTTACAGCGCTGGAGAACGTGATGCTGGGCATGGCCTTCGCGAGCGGCAGGGCGAACGCGCAGCGTGCCCGGGCGCTGTTGGAGCGGGTTGGGCTGGGTCATCGCTTGCATCATAAGCCCGGCATGCTGTCTGTGGGGGAGCAGCAGCGGGTGGCAGTGGCCCGCGCCCTGGCCAACCAGCCGAAGCTGCTGCTTGCCGATGAGCCCACGGCCAACGTCGACGTGCGACATCAGCAAGAGATCATCGATGCCATACGCAGCACGTGCCAGGAGCAGCAGGTGGCGTTGTTGCTGGTCACCCACGCGCCGGAGGTGGCCAACCAGTTCAGTCGCGTGGAGCAGCTCGAACAGCTTAATCAGGTAGTGGCGGCAACATGAGTTTGGTGAAGATCGCTTGGCGCAGCCTGCAACAGCGGGCGCTCGCCTCGACGCTGACATCGGTCTCGATGGCCCTTGGCGTGGCCCTCGTGGCGTGTGTGTTGGTCATCTATGCAGCCATCAACGAGTCTTTTCAGAACGCGCCGCAGGGATACAACCTGATTGTGGGCGCCAAGGGGAGCAAGCTCCAGTTGGTGCTGAACACGGTGTACCATCTGAGCAGCCCGATCGAGAACCTGCCGTATGGCTATTACAAGGAGTTCACAGAGGGGCGGTTTGCTCCCTATGTCGAAAAGGTGGTACCGGTCTGCCTGGGAGACAACTACGAGGGCTACCGCGTGGTGGGTACGGTGCCGGAGATGTTTCAAGTCGGTCCGCAGGCGGATGCAGAGGGGGAGACGTACGCCTATCGCCGCGGCCGCTGGCTGCGGTACGAGTTCGCAGAGGGGCGCAACTTCCGGCATGAGGGGTTTTTCGAGGCGGTGATCGGGGCAGAGGTTGCCCGCCGCACCGGCCTCAAGGTAGGCAGCACCTTCCGACCCACGCACGGCGTGGCCGACGAGCTGGGCCACGAGCACGACGCCTTCACCGTGGTCGGCGTGCTCCGCCGTACAGGCACGCCTAACGATCGCGCCCTGTTCGTGAACATGGAGGGATTCTACCTCCTCGAAGGGCACGCCAAGCCCGTGCAGCAGCCCGAACATGCTGAACATGCCCGTGCCAACCAGGAATCGGGCCAGGCGAATGCACATACGCCGCACCCAGACCACGAGCATGCAGATACCGAAGACTCGGACCATGCGCATGCTGCTGCCCCACACTCAGACCATGAGCATGCCGGCGACACCAAGCCTGCACCTGACGATGCAGCACATGAGCACGCCGACCACGACCGCGACGTCGATCATCACCGAGACGCCGACCATCACGACGCCTCGCACGAGCATGGCGGCGATGAGCGTGCAGAGCATCAGGCTCCGGAGCACAAGCATGCGGATCCCGGCGAAGGGGTGCACGAACATCCGGACCACGAGGACTCTGGGGATGAACATCCAGGTGCGCACGACTCTGGGCATGAACACGCCGGCCAAGAGCATGAGGGGGACGACCCTACGGGCCACAACCACGAGGGCCACAACCACGAGGGGCACGACCACGAGGGGCACGAGCCGCTGCCTGAGAGCCAGCGCGAAGTTACGGCGCTCTGGGTGCGTACGGCGCCGACGGGCGCGAACCTAGCCAACACGATTAATGAGGGGCGTGATGCGCAGGCTGTGGTTCCCCTGGCCGAGATTTACGATCTGTTTCAGACGGTGGTAGGGCCAGCGCAAACGCTGCTGCTGGTGCTGACCGTGCTGATCGTGGTGGTGGCGGGGGTGGGAATTCTGGTGAGCATGTACAACTCGATGAACGAGCGGCGGCGAGAGATCGCCATCATGCGTTCGCTGGGCGCCCGTCGGACGACGGTGCTGGCGATCGTGCTGCTGGAGTCGCTGTTGCTGTCGCTGGGTGGAGGGCTGCTGGGCTTGGTGGCCGGGCATGGCTTGATGGGCCTGATCAGCCCGTGGGTCGATTCGGTCTCGGGCGTTTCGATCGGCTCCTTGCAGTTCGAGGCGAAAGAACTCATGATAGTACCAGGGTTGGTGTTGTTGTCTGTGGTAGTAGGGTTTTTGCCCGCCCTCGACGCCTACCGCACAGACGTGGCGAAGGCTCTGTCGTCTTCGCCGTGAGGCGTAGCCGCCAATGAGAAAAGGACGCACGCCATGAAAGGTCGCGCCGCCATCTACCGTGCTCTTTCACCAACTGCCATTGCCTTTGGCCTGTTAGCCGTGACCTCCTGGGTCGCTCTGGGGCTGCGTGCGGATGCCTGTCCGTTTTGCAATGCCATTAGCAAGACGCTGAGCGAAGAGATTTCTGGCTCCGACCACGTGGTGTTTGCACGTCGCCTGGCGGGCACAGACGTGCCTGTGGGAGAAACGTCCAACCTGGCGGATCCGGCGGCCGCAGGCGGGCAGCCAGGCGATGCCGGCTCGGGGCGGCAAGTACAGCACACGGCGCAGTTCGAAATTGTCGAGGTGCTCAAGAGCCGGGGCGGTGTCGAGCCGGGCCAACAGCTCGAACTCTTGTATTTTGGGCGGCATGCCGAGGACGTGCTGTTCGTCGTGTACGGCATGGGCGATGGGCAGATCTCCTGGTCCACGCCGGTGGCGCTTACGCCCAGGAGCGTCGATTACATCAAGCGGCTGCCGCAATTGCCCTCCGCAGGGCCGGACCGCCTCGCCTTCTTCCAGCAATACTTCGAAGACGATGAGGCCATGTTGGCCGCCGACGCCTATGACGAGTTTGCCCGCGCCCCCTATGCCGATGTGCGAGCGCTCAAAGATCGCATGAACCGCCAGCAGCTCCTGGCCTGGATCCGCAGCCCGGAGATCAGCGTCAGCCGCCGCCGGCTCTATCTGACCATGTTGGGCGTGTGTGGCCAGCCCGAAGATGCCGACGCCCTCGAACAACTCATCCGTACAGACGATCGGGCCGTACGCTCCTGCCTCGATGCCCTGGTGGCAGCATACCTGAACCTCAAAGGCGAACCGGGATTGCCCCTCGTCGAAGAGCTGTTCCTCGCCAACCCCGAGTCGGAGTACACCGATACCTACTCCACGATCATGTCGCTACGCTTCCACCTGCAAGAGGGACAGCAGATTCCCAAAGAACGCTTGCTGGCTGCGCTGCGGCGCGTGCTCGATCGCAAGGACCTTGCAGACCTGGTGATTCCGGACCTTGCCCGCTGGCAAGACTGGTCTGTAATCGATCGCTTGGTGACGCTCTTTAAAGAGGCTGACCAGAAGACCTCTTGGGTACGCGTGCCGGTGGTGAATTACTTGCGGGCCTGTCCGTTGCCCGAGGCCAAGGAGCGATTGCAAGAGCTGGCGCAGATCGATCCGGACGCGGTACGCCGCGCGCAGCAGTTCTTCCCGCTGGGTGCCTCCGAGCAGCGGCCCGCGCAATCGGCCGGGCAGGCAGCAGCTTCGGGGCAGGCAGATGCTGGCGCTGCGGGGGCTGACGGCCAGAATGCTGGCCAGGCGTCTGCCGGAGCGCAGGCGGCAACTGGCGAGGCATCTGCCGGCGGAGATGTTGCCTCGGCAGCGGGGAGCCAGCCTGCCGATTCGCCGGATACGGGCGCGCAGGCGGGGGACGAGGCTGATGCCGCGCGGGCGGCCGATGCAGAAGGCGATTCGCAAGCGGCCGGCCAACAGCAAGCAGAGCAGGCGCTTGTGGAACAGACGCCAAAAGCGGCTGCACGCGGCGGTGCCGCAGGGCAGGCCGCCGCGGGTAGCGATCAACGTAGCGGCGCCGAGCAGGCGGCCGGCCAGCCCAAGCCAACGTGGGTGGTGCTCGGCACCGCCGTGGGCGTGGGCCTGGTGCTTGTGCTGTTGTTTGTGGCCATCTTGTACGGTAGCTGGGGACGCACGAATTAGGGCTTCTATGTCCGTCGCAGCAGACGTTGAGCGTACGAACGTAACTGAGGAATTCGAGCAGGCAGAGACGTATCGTCCGCTGCATGCCTTGGCCGTGGTGAGCTGCGGGCTGGGCATATTATCTGTTGCTGCCTGGGTCGATTGGTTCTTGCTGCTGGTGCCCGTATTGGGTTTGTTCACCGGCTTCATATCGTGGCGGACGATTCGCCGCAATCGCGAGGTGTACACGGGCGAGTGGCTGGCTGTGGTGGGGCTGGGGGCGTCGCTGTTGCTTGGAGGGTCGGGTGCGGGATACCTGGGCTGGTCGTACGCGCACGAGGTTCCGGAGGGGTATCGGCGGATCAGCTACGAATTGCTTCAGCCGCCGGCGGATGCCCCGCCGGGTGTGGTACCGGCCACGGCCCGCGAGTTGGACGGGCAGAAGGTGTTCATCAAGGGATATGTGTTCCCGAACGACCTGCGCGGGCAGACGGAGGGGATTCGAGAGTTCACATTGGTGCGAGACAAAGGGCAGTGCTGCTTTGGCGGCAACCCCAAGCTGACCGATAAAATTCGGGTGAGATTGCAGGGGAAGCTACAGTTGACGTATTCAACAGGTGTGCGGCGGCTGGCGGGTATCTTCCGCGTGCGGCCCGCGCCGACCACTTCTGGCCTGGTCGAGGCCATTTACCAGCTTGAAGCCGATCACCTCGATTGAACGCCGCCCCGTTGTCGCCGCTCCCCAGGCGGGCCCCGTGAAGGTGGCTGAGCTTGCGGGGCTGGGAGCCGTGTTTGCCGCGTGCCTTTTGTGCATGCTGGCTGGTTGCAGCGAGGCACAGTCGCAGGGAGCGGCCGGAGAACGCGGCGCAGCCAACGAAGCGGCAGCGGCACAGGCTGGTACCGGCGGCGGCCGGCCGGCTGCGGATGAGCCCGTGGCGCCACAGTCAGGCTCGGCTGCTGGCGGCAGCGCATCGGCAGCGGGTACAGCGGCCTCTGCTACGAGTGCCGCCGGCATAGGCCATCAAGTTACGTCGTCGGCTGTGGCGGGGGCCGTGAGAGACATCACCTTCGACGATGTGAAGTTCGAGATGCAGCCGGGCGAGCTGTTCCGGCGCGCCATGCTAGGGCCCAAGATCGAGCAGCTCTCGGGCAGCAGGATTCGCGTGCGCGGGTACATTCATCCTCAATCGGTGTTCACGCTCACCGACATTACGGCGTTTGTGCTGGTGCGAGACAATCAGCAGTGTTGTTTTGGCCCGGGCGCCATGCTCTTCGACTCGATGATGGTGTACATGCAAGAGGGCCGAACCACAAACTTCACAGATCGGCCGATCACCGTGGAAGGCGTCTTCAGAATTGAGGAACTGGTGGGGCCAGACGGCAAGCATTATTCGATCTATCGTGTGGACGCGGTTTCTGCGGGTTGACGGCAAGAGGCGCAGCGCGAGCGCGCAGCGCCGCGCGTGCCTGAAAAAGGTCTGCTTGCTAGCCGGGCTGGCCGCAGCCTGGGTAACGGCCTTCGCGCGAGATGCGCTCGCCTGCCCCTTCTGCAAAGCCGTACGTCCCACGCTGGCCCAGCGCTGCGAAGCAGCAGAGGAGGCCCTGCTGGTTGAGTGCGAAGCGTCAGGCGAAGATTCGTGGTCCTTTCGGCTTCTCAAGGCCCTGCACAGCCAGACCGCAAGAAAGGCTGGGGCGTCGTTCACGCTGTCTGCTGCTGATGTGCAGCCGGCCCCCGAGGCCGCCGACAAGCTGGCCGCCGGCGGCTTGGCCCTGCTGCTCGCCATGCCCGCCTCTGAAACGGCACCGCATCGGCAGTCTTGGCAATACCTGCCGCTCAACGAGCTGACGTTTGCCTACCTGGCTCGCCTGCCTGAACGCACGGGAGATGCTGCAAAAAGGCTGGCATATTTTGTGCCCTACCTGGAACACGCCGACCGCTTGCTCGCCGAAGATGCGTACCTGGAATTCGCCCACGCCCCCTACGACGTGGTTGCCCAGGCCGCCGTATGGGTTGACGCAGAGCGGTTGCGCGGCTGGATACAAAGCCCAGATGTGCCTGACGAACGCAAGGGCCTATATGGACTGCTGCTTGGCCTGGCGGGCGACGAGACGGACCGGGTGCGCAACGCGCAGCGGTTGCGCGAGGAGATCGAGCGGCCTGCGCTGGACCTGCGGGCGGGTTTTGACGGCATGCTGGCGGGCTATCTGCTGCTCGAGGGAGAGGCGGGGCTGGAAATGGTCGAGGCCCGCATTCTGGGCAACAAGCAGGCTGCCGAGGGGGATGTACGTCATGCTGTGGCGGCACTGCGCTTTCATCAGATACATGCAAGGCGCATCTCGCACGAACGACTGGGCAAGGCGTTCGCCTTGCTGTTGGACAGGCCCGGGTTTGCGGCGGAGGTGATTGGCGACCTGGCTCGGCTGCGCTGCTGGGACATGCTCGCGCAGGTCGTGGGCAAGTTCGGCGACGAGCACGCACAAGACGCGGCCGTCGATCGAGCGGTGATCGGCTACCTCTTGGCCTGCCCCCTCGACGAAGCCAGCCGGGCGCTGGCCGAGCTGCGGCGCCGGCATCCCAGGCGCGTAGCCGAGGCCGAGGCCGTGCTGCGGCGGTTGCGAGCGCCGGCGCCAAATGATTGATCTTCGCAAAACGCCGTGCTGCGTGGCAGTGAGCATGCGGGTCTGCTCCCTAGCCGCTGCTCGGCAGAACGCGTGCCGTAGCCGCGGTTCGCAAACACGTTGCGCCTGCCCCCATTTCAAGGGCCGGCCAGGGGGCAGAAGCTGGAGGGCACCTCAACCCGCCGGGGCCCGTTCCCCTCGCGGGCAGAGGGCGAGACGGCCTGCGACGGCCATCCCACGGCGGTGCTTCCCGCACACTGCCGAGAGCAGCTACCGTATGTGGCTACGATCGGTGTGTGGCTACGATCGGTGCGGGTGCGTCGTCGTTACCTTTTGCGCAGCTCAAAGGCCGGCGGCACTCCCCACATGCTGGCAGGTGTTCAGCCGGCTGTGGGCGGTGTGCGCTCTTCGCCCTGGCTGGCCGGCGGGCTATACTTCGGGCACAAGCAGCCCAAAGGTGGGGGATGCCCAGGTATATCGTACGTTGCGGTGTGATGCGCACGCTGGGTGTTTACAGCACCAGCAAGGGGGAGACTCTTGCCCGTGGCACGCGTGTCATCGCGCGTACAGATCGTGGGCTGGAGGCTGGGGAGGTACTGTGCGAGGCGACAGAGCAGGCCCTTGCGCAGCTCAGCGATCCGCACCGTGGGCAGGTGGTGCGGGTGATGACTGGCGAAGACGAGCAGCAGCTCGACCGGCTGCACGAACAGGAGCGGCTGGAGTACGAGACGTGCCAGCGTCTTATTGATGAGCTGGGCTTGCCCATGCGGCTGGTCGACGTGGAGCATGTCTTTGGCGGCGAGAGGGTGGTGATTTACTTCTTGGCCGAGAACCGCGTGGACTTTCGTGAGCTGGTCAGACTTCTGGCTGCCGAGTTTCAGACGAGGGTCGAGATGCGGCAGATCGGGGTGCGCGACGAGGCGAAGCTGTTGGCCGACTATGGAGATTGTGGCAAGCCGGTGTGCTGCAACACGCACCTATCGGAGATGCCGCCTGTGTCGATGAAGATGGCCAAGTTGCAGAAGGCGACGCTGGATCCCACCAAGATTTCAGGCCGTTGCGGGCGGCTTAAATGCTGTCTACGCTACGAGTACGATACGTATGTGGACCTGCAAAAGGCCCTACCGCCGGTGGGTGCCACGGTGCTTACTGGCAAGGGCCGTGCCCGAGTGCTGGCCCAGGAGATCTTGGCCAGCCAGCTTCTGGTCGAGATGGAAGATCATCGCCGCGTGTTGATCGACGCCGGCGAGGTGCTGACCGTGCTCTCGGGATCGTCGGGCCGCAAGTGACGTGTGGAAGTTGTGCCCTCCCCTGATGCTGGAGCCCCCCTTGTAGGGTTTGCGGCCATGGTTGGTCTGCAAGCCAGCGACCGTTTTGCCCACCTGGTAGCGCTTTTCAACCTGCCGAACTGAACCTGCCCTTCTGCTCGATCTGGCACGCGCGAGATGTCCAGTTCTCTGGCGCCATTACTCGAACTGTTGAAACGCGACCGGCGCTATAAGCTGCAAGCGTACGTGTTTGTGTACGAGGCGTTGGAGTACGCACATCGGGTGCTGGGGATGGGCAGGCCGGGGCGCAGCGAGCGTCCTGCCGAGGAGGAGGCGGGCATGGAGCTGCCGCCAGAAGGCGAGGCCGAACCGGCCGAGCAGCACCTTACAGGTCAGGAATTGTGCGAGGCTATTCGGCGGTACGCGCTCGATCAGTTCGGCTACATGGCCAAGACAGTGTTCAACCAGTGGGGCGTGTATTCGACCAGCGATTTTGGCGAGATCGTCTACAACCTCATCTCGATCGGCAAGATGAGCAAGACCCCTGAAGATCGCCGTGAAGACTTCGACAACGTCTTCGACTTTGACGAAGGGCTGACCCACAGCTTCCGCATGACTCTTCCTCCCTAACCTCATGGCGTCTCGCTCGAAATCGCCACAGCACGTGGCTGATCAGCCCCTGCCCGGCAAGCTTGCAGCACCACGCCGCCGCCCCTGGCTCTTGGCCACCGCTTCGGTCTTGCTGCTAGCCTGGCTCGCCTTCTTGCTGGTGATGGCGCTGCGGGGATGATCCGGCTGCATGCGCCGGCGCCCAGAGTTCCAGCGAATCTTCAAAAAGCCGCACCAGGTCCGACTCGTCCGCAGGGCGGGGCGAGAGCCGGGTTACCCGATGCTGCGGCAATGTGCCCCGCGCCAACGCCGTAGCATCGTCGCGAACAAAGCCCAACTCCGAAAGGCCGTTGGGCAACCCGAGGCTCCGAATCAGCCGCACAAGTTCTTGCGCCAATGCTTCGCCCGCCTGCGGGGCCGCCACCTCCTCGGCCACAGCCTGCTCGCCACGGCCAGAAAGAGCCGCTAACGCCTGCAAATGGCGCTGCGGGCAAGCGCAGCCCGTAAAGCGAAACACGGCCGGCGCGCACAGCGCCACAGAAATCCCATGTGGCACGAGCGCGTGCTCCGCCGGATAGCCCGGCGGCTGATAGGCCCGTACCAGCGAACTCACCGGGTAAGACATGCCGTGGCAGAGGTGTACGCCCGCGTTGCCAAAGCCAATCCCCGCGTACGACGCCGCCAGCCCCATGCCCTGGCGTGCCTGCCCGTCCGACGGATCGGCACATATCCGCGGCAGATACTCGGACGCCAATCGCAGTGCCTCTAATGCCCACACGTCCGCCACAGGATTGCTCCCCTGGTACGCAGGCCGCAACAGCGGATCCGCCGGCCGCGGCCGCGCCGTGTATGGAATGGCTGTGTACGACTCCAGCGCGTGGCACACCACATCGATGCCCGAAGCCGCTGCCACGAGCCGCGGCAGAGTCCGCAAATTTTCAGGATCGACGATCCCCAGCGTGGGCCGCAGCCGGCGGTGTGCAATCCCCGTCTTGGCCCTGACCCTCGTACAATCGAAAATGGCCACGCCTGTGGTTTCGCTCCCCGTCCCGGCGGTGGTGGGAATGGCAATCAACGGGCGCAGCGGGCCCGGCACCGGCTGCCCATCGCCCAACGGCGCGTTCACGTATGTGAAGAAGTCCGCCGGCCAAGTGGCATACAGGTTGGCGGCCTTGGCCGTGTCGATCGTCGAGCCGCCGCCCACGGCTATGAACCCGTCGTATGCAGCGCTCGCGGCTGCCGCAATGGCTTCTTTGAACGAGTCTTCGCTCGGCTCGATGCGCACGGCATCGAACACATCGAACGAGACGCGGGCCTGCCTGAGCGAACGGCACACCGTCTCGAACGGAGGCAGGCCGCGAACCACCCGATCTGTCAGCACCAGCACCCGCTTCAGGCCCAGCGCTGCCGCGTCTTGCCCAACCTCCTGCGTGGCGTGCGGCCCAAACCGCAGATTGCCCGCCGCAATCTCAAAACAGGTGTCGTGCTCGGTCATTGCAGAAGGAGCAATTAGCCGCAGAGTTTTCGCTTAGCGCCGCGCCAGAGCCGTGCTCGCCAGGCAACGCCACTGGCATGGAAGCCCCGTGCGCCTTCGCCCCTTTGTAGCCGAGTCGGCATGCGACACGCAAGCTCGGCCGCCGCCCCATTCACACGCACCCCCCGTGTGCCACTGCTTGACGCACGTCAACGGCAGACGCAGCATTCATGCGCCTGGCCAAGCGTGCGCACCCCCCGTGTGCCACTGCTTGACGCGCAGCGTCAAGCAGTGCGATCTGCCAGATACGTTTCAGCCTTGCGTAGCACTGCTTGAATGCGGCCGATGCTGTGGTGATTGGGTTTCCAGAGGCT
>FWPU01000883.1_pt1 | contig 90213 bp, 66 predicted proteins | sample 2228361 | NCBI WGS metagenome assembly FWPU01 (sample SAMEA103939777, study PRJEB20133) | metagenome
ACATCCACCCGCAAGCGGAGCCGGCGGCCCAGGCCGCCCGCTGCGCCGGCGAGCAGGGAAAATTCTGGGAGTATCACGACGGCTTGTTCAGCGCCGCGAAACTCGAGCCGGCCGCATATCCCAAGATCGCCCAATCCCTCGGGCTCAATGTCGCCGAGTTCCAGCAGTGTCTGGATTCCGGCAGGCACAAGGCCGCCGTGCAGGCCGACCTTCAACTGGCGATCGCCAGCGGGGCCGGCTCCACGCCCAGCTTCTTTATCAACGGCATTCCCCTCACCGGCGCCCAGCCGCTGGAATCCTTTACGCGGATTATCGACGCCGAACTGGAGCGCCTGAAGAAGTCCTCCAACTAGGCCCGCGTCGGCTCGGCTCGGTCTGCTTGTTTCCGGCCGCCCGCACCCACTCGACTACGCTGCCAAGCGCCCCGCGACCGTCGACGATCACATCAGCGAAGCGGCGCGTCGGCAGAACATGCCGCTCGGCCATCGGCCGCACGCTCTCCTCATACTGCCGAATGACCGACTCCGCTGTGCGGCCGCGCTCGGCCGTGTCCCGCCGCAGACGCCGCTCCAGGCACAGCCGGTCTTCCAGCTCCACGAACACCCGCAGATGGCACAATTCCCGGATTTCCTCCCAGCACAGCGCAAACAGGCCTTCCAGCACAATCACCGGGGCCGCCGGTACGCGCTCCCGGCGGTCCGTCCGGGTGTGCGTCCTGAAATCGTACACCGGCCGTTCGATCGGCTGGCCCCCGGCCAGTCGCCGGACGGCTTCCGCCAGCGCCTCCCGGTCGATCGCCTCCGGGCTGTCAAAGTTGACCTGGGCCCGTTCCTCGGGCGGCAGGTGGCTCAGGTCCTTGTAATAGGCATCCACCGGCAACACGACCCCGCCCAGGTCGGCCGCCAGCCGCCGCGCCAGCGTGCTTTTGCCGGAACAGGATGGCCCGGCGACGGCGATCAGCAGCGGCCGCTCGCCGGCCCCTTCCGGCTCTTGCATCACAGCGCCACGAGCGGCGCAATCACCAGCGCCACGATCGACATCAGCTTGATCAGGATGTTCATCGACGGCCCGGAAGTGTCTTTGAAAGGATCGCCCACCGTGTCGCCCACCACCGCCGCCTTGTGTGCGTCCGAGCCCTTCCGTTCCCCCACGATTTCGCCCTTCTCGATCGCCTTCTTGGCGTTGTCCCACGCCCCGCCTGCGTTAGCCATGAACAACGCCAGCAGTACGCCGGTCACCGTCGCCCCCGCCAGCATCCCGCCCAGCGCCTCCGGCCCGAGCACGAAGCCCACCAGGACCGGGGCCAGGACCGCCGTCAGGCCCGGCACGATCATCTCCTTCAGCGCCGATCGGGTGGCAATGTCCACGCACCGCGCCGCGTCCGGCTTGACCCCCGGCTCGCCCGCCAGCAGCCCCTTGATCTCCCGGAATTGCCGCCGGATCTCTTCCACGATTTGCGTGGCCGCCCGGCCCACCGCGGTCATGGTGAACGCTGCGATCAGGAACGGCAGGATGCCGCCGATCAGCAGCCCGATGACCACCGTGGCGTCATCCACCCGGATCAGAATCGGATCCAGGTTATGCCGGAGGCGAACCGCCCCGACGGCCTGGGTGTAGGCGGAAAACAGCGCCAGCGCCGTCAGCGCCGCCGAGCCGATGGCGAACCCCTTGCCTATCGCCGCTGTCGTGTTGCCGAGCGAATCGAGCGTGTCGGTGATGGCCCGCACGTCGGGCCCCAGCCCCGCCATCTCCGAGATGCCTCCCGCGTTGTCGGCGATGGGTCCGTAAGCATCCACGCTCATCGTGATGCCGACCGTGGCCAGCATTCCGACTGCCGCGATGCCGATTCCGTACAGCCCGGCCACATGATAGGCGACGAAGATCGCCGCGCAAATCATGATCACAGGCAAGGCCGTGCTCCGGAATCCGACCGCCAGGCCGTGGATGATGTTCGGCGCCGCTCCCGTCTTCGAGGCGTTCGCGATGCGGTAGATCGGCTTCATCGAGGTGTAGTACTCCGTAATGAAACCGATCGCCACGCCGCCCACGTTGCCCGCCAGCACCGCCCAAAAGACGCTGTTGCTCATCGCCATGCCGCGGATCACCAGGTAAGCGCTCGCCAGAAACAATGCCGCCGCGAACCACGCCGAGTAGCGCAGCGCCCGGGCCGGCCCCCAGTTCTTCGTCATCTGGATCGACAGGTTACCCAACAGCGATGCGCCCAGACCTACGGCCGCCAGCAGCAGGGGCAACGCCATCAGCGCCCCCTTCAGCCCTTCAGTGGCGCCGGGATCGGCGGCCAGCGCGGCTACGCCCGCCGGCTGCAGCGTGGCGGCAATGGCGATGGTGGCAATCATCGAGCCCACGTAAGACTCGAAGATGTCAGCGCCCATCCCCGCAACATCACCCACGTTGTCGCCTACATTGTCGGCAATGACGCCGGGATTGCGGGGATCGTCCTCAGGAATGCCCGCCTCGACCTTGCCGACCAGATCCGCCCCCACGTCGGCCGCTTTGGTGTAAATGCCGCCGCCGACGCGGGCGAACAGCGCGATCGAGCTGGCCCCCATCGCAAAGCCGTTGATGTGGACGGCCTGCTGCGGCTCGCCGAAGATGATGGCGTAGATCCCCACCCCTAACAGTCCCAGCCCGGCGACGGCCAGGCCCATGACCGCGCCGCCGCCGAAGGCGACCATCAGCGCCGCCCCCGCACCCTCGGCCCGCGCGGCCTCGCTCGTGCGCGCGTTGGCCTTGGTCGCCGCCCGCATTCCGATGAAGCCCGCCAGGATCGAGCAGATCGCCCCGCTGGCGAAACACAGCGCGGTCTCCGGCGTCACTTTCCACGCCAGCAGGCCGGCCACGATGACAATGAAGCCGGCCAGAATCGAGTACTCGCGCCGCAGAAAGGCCATCGCGCCGGTCTGGATCAGCTCGGAAATCTCCCGCATCGTCTGGTTGCCGGGTGGTTTCCGCTGGATGACTGTATAAACTCCGAGCGAACAAATCAGACCGAGAAGGCCTGCAAACGGGGTGTAGGAAATGAGGGCGTCCATGATGTCCCGCTAATTTAGGTAGTTGTGGGTCTTAAAGTACAGATAGAACCTCAGCTCACCATTCAGCATAGCCCCTGCCCGCCGGCCTCAGCAACCGGTTTTCGGCCCCCGGCCGCTCGGGGCCCCCTCCGCGGCCAGGGATGGCTCTTCCTCAGACGACCTGAAGGATCAGGCACTTAAGGTACAGCGTTTCCGGCACGCTCAGCAGAATCGGGTGATCGGCCGATTGCACGCGCCGCTCCAGCACCCGGAGCGTCTTGCCCAGTTCGACGGCGGCAGCGGCGATGGTGCGCAGCAAAAGCCCTTCGTGGACGTGATGCGAGCAGGAACACGTCACCAGAATCCCCCCGGACTCCAGCAGTTGCAAGGCCCGGTAGTTGATGTCCCAGTAGGCCCGCAGCGCCGCCCGCACCGCCGCCTTGGACTTGGCAAACCCTGGCGGGTCCAGAATGATCGTGCCGAAGCGGCGCCCGCCGGTGGCGTAGCCCGCCAGCAACTCGAAGACGTCGGCTTGGCGGAATTCGATGTTGTCAATCCCGTTCGCTCTTGCGTTGCGCCGGGCTGTCTCCAATGCCTTCTCCGAGGTGTCCACCGCCTCGACCGACTCGCACACCGGCGCCAGATGCAGCGCGAAGCCCCCGGTCGAGGTGAAACAGTCCAGTGCCCGGCCCCACGCGTATCGGGCGGCGGCGCGGTAGTTCTCGCGCTGATCCAGAAAGCAGCCCGTCTTCTGGCCGTGCAGCAGGTCGGCGCAGAGCAGCAGGCCGTTCATGCGGAACTCGACCACATCGGGAACCTCGCCGTGGACCACCCGGGTCTCCCGCGGCAGCCCCTCCTTGTCCCGCCGGGGCACGTCATTGCGCAGCACAATCTTGCGCAGCACAATCCCCCGCGGCGACAACAGATCCACCAGCGCCGTTACGATCAGGTCGCGGTCCCGTTCCATGCCCTGGGACAGGCTCTGAACGACGAGGTAGTCCGCATAGCGGTCCACCACCAGTGCGGGCAGCCGGTCCGCTTCGGAATGAACCAGACGGTAAGCGTCGCTGTCGCGGACCAGCCGCTGCCGGTGCTCGAGCGCCTCCGTGAGCCGCCCACAATAAAACTCCCCGTCGATCACCTCCTCACGGAAGCTCAGCAAGCGGAGGGCGATCTGCGACGTCGAGCTGTGATGCGCCGTGCCCAGCAGCCGCCCCGATTCGTCCCGCACGACAACCGCTTCGCCCGGGCCGGCCGCCCCGCGGTCGGCCACCTCGGAGGCGAACACCCACGGATGCCCGCGCCCGATTCGGTCGGCCCCGGGGCGGGCCACTGTGACCGCTTTCATCGGGCAACGGCTTCGCGTGCCGTCCTCAGCCGCTGTAACTGTACTCGTAGCGGAGTCTCTCCAGTCGCGCAATCCGCTCCTCGGTCGCCGGATGCGTCGAGAACAGGCGCATCAGCGCCCGGCCGCTGAGCGGCTTGACGATGAACATGTGTTCGTGAGCCGGCGAGGCGTCCATCGGAATCCGCTTCGACCAGGTCTCGAGCTTCCGCAGGCCGTTGATCAGGCCGTCGGGCGACCCGGTGAACCGGGCCGCCGCGGCATCCGCCGCGTACTCCCGCGTGCGGGAGATCGCCATCTGAATCAACAGCGCCGCGATCGGCGCCAATAGCAGCATCAGCAGCCCTGCCAGCGGGTTGTGCCCTTCCTCGTCGTCGCTCCGCGCCCCGCCGAAGAAGAAGGCCATCCGCGCGATAAAGGTGATCGCGGTGGCGATGGTCGCCGCCACCGAGCTGATGAGAATGTCGCGGTGGCGGATGTGCGCCAGCTCGTGCCCGATCACGCCGGCCAGCTCGTGGTCGTTCATCAGCCGCAGCAGGCCCGCCGTCACCGCCACAGAGGCGTGCTTCGGGTTCCGTCCGGTGGCGAAGGCGTTCGGCGCCTCCTCCGGAATCACCCATAGCTTCGGCATCGGCAGTCCCATCCGCTGGCACAGGCTCTGCGTCATTGGCCCGAGGCGGAGGTAGATCTCCCGATTCTGCTCCGGCGTCACCGGTTGGGCCCGGTAGGCCGCCAGCGCCAGCTTTTCGGAAAAAAAGTAGCTGAAAAAGTTCACCCCCACGGCCACGAACAGCCCCACGAGCAGGCCACTGCGCCCTCCCACTGCCTGGCCTCCGGCCAGCAGCAGCCCGCTCAGCAAACCCAACAGCAGAACGGTCTTCAGGTTGTTCATCGATGTCCCTTTCCCTCCATTCTAAACGGTTCGGCCTCAGACACGAAGGGCGCCGCTGGCGGCGCCCTCCTCTTCAGACGGTTTACTTGACGGAAACTTTGACGGTCCGCGGCCTGGCCGCCTCCTTCTTCGGCAGCCTCACCGACAGCACGCCGTCCTTGTAATCGGCCGATACCTTGTCCGGATCCACCGACTCCGGCACCGAGAAGCAGCGCACGAAGGTGCCATAGCCGCGCTCAATGCGGTGATAGCCCTTCTCCTTGTCCTCCTTTTCGAACTTGCGTTCGCCCTTCAGCGTCAGCGTGCCATCCTCCAGCCGGATGTCGATGTCCTTCTGATCCACGCCGGGGATGTCCGCCTTCAGCACGATCTCGTTTTCGGTCTCCAGAATGTCCACGTTCGGCGTCCACGGACGGCTGGAAGCCGGCTCGCTCAGCAGCCGGTTGAGGCTGTCACTGAACAGCCGGAGCCCGGTGCTCCAGTCCTCTAGTTCTCGGAACGGGTTGTAACGCATCAAAGTCATGGTCTTTGAATCACCTCCTGTCAAATTCTGCTCACAACATCAGTATAAAATGTGCGCGACCGGATGTCAAGTATTTTTGACAATAATTTTATATTAGCTCCTATCCGTTGTCTTTTCAATTCGTTAGCAGATGCCCGCCGCTATCCCCCGCTCCCCTTCCCCCACTTCTCCAGCAGCGCCTCAAGCTCCTTCCCCCTCGGCGCCACGAACTTCGGGCTCTTCGGTTCGGCTGACTCCAGTGCGGCTGTGTCCCCCAACTGCTGTTGCCAGCGCCGGATCGCCTCGGTCATCGCCAGAACCCGGTGCATGTAGTCCGGCTCCTCGGCCAGGTTGTTCAACTCGTGCGGATCCCTCTCCAAGTCAAACAACTGCTTCACGCTAACCTGCGGATACAGGATCAGCTTGTAGCGCTCGTCCCGAATGGCCCGCTGCACATCCCGGTAGGCCAGAAACAGCGATGGCCGGCTCTTGACGCTCTCGCCCCGAATGATCGGCGCCAGGCTCATCCCGTCCAGCCCCGGCGGGATCGCGCCGCCGGCCAAATCCACCAGCGTAGGGTACACATCGAACAGGTACACCAACGCGTCCGATCGTCCGGGCGGGATCCCCGGCCCGCTGAAGATCAATGGCGCCTTCATGCTGTGGTCGTACAGATTCTGCTTGCCCATCAGCCCGTGGCTGCCGATGGCGATGCCCTGGTCGGAGGAAAACACGATGATCGTGTCCTCGTACTCGCCGCTCTCCCGCAGGTAGTTCAGCAGCCGGCCGATATGGTCGTCCAGCCCGGTGATCACCGCGTAGTAGTCGCGCAGGTGCCGCCGGATCTCGGCTTCGGTGCGCGGCCAGGGCGCCAGCAGCTCGTCCCGGATCGTCATCTCCCCGTTGTCAAACGGATGCACCGGCATGTAGTTGGCCGGCAGCGGCATCTTGTCTGCTTCGTACTGATCCAGATACCGCCGGGCCGCGACGCGGGGATCGTGCGGGCAGGCGAACGCCAGGTAGAGAAAAAACGGCCGCTCCCGGCGCCGTGCCCTTAAAAACCCGATGGCCTCATCGACGATCTCTTTGCCCGGCTCTCCGCTGGTCCGCGCCTGCTTGTCCTCGACATACTTGGAGTGCTCGAAGCGCTTGTGGATCTCCCGGGCGCTGTTGCCCCGCTTTCCGTGATGGTAGGTTTCATAACCCGCCTGACGCAGCGAGTCGGCTAGGTTGGCCTGATCGCCCGGAGCGTAACGCCCCTCCCACCGGAAGTAGCAGCGCCCGCTCAACAGCATGTTTCGGCTTGGCAGGCAGACGGCGGGTACGTTGCTGCCCATACAGTAAGCGTTGGAGAAGGTGAATCCGGAGCGGACAATCCCGTCCAGGTTCGGTGTCCGGATGTGGGGGTTGCCCAGCGCCCCAATGGTGTCGGCGCGCTGGTCGTCGGTGAACAGAAACAGAATGTTGGGCCGGCGCACCGGCGCCGGGCAAGCCGCCGAAATCGCCGCCCCGGCGCCGAGCTGAAGAAGTTGTCTGCGCTTCATGGCCACGCTCCATCCTATACCACGGCCAAGCGCGCCCGACTCAGTCGCCGGGTTCCGGACGCGCCTCCGGCTCGGCCGCCCCGGTCAATCGCCGGGCCGCACGCCCAAGCGCCGTGCGGGCATCCAGCACGAGGCTGAACACCGACGGCACGACGAACAGCGTGAAGATCGTCGACACCGCCAGCCCGCCTACCACCACGCTGCCTAAGCCACGGTACAGCTCCGAACCCGGCCCCGCGAACAGCACCAGCGGCAGCATGCCGAAGATGCTGGTAGAAACGCTCATGAAGATCGGCCGGATCCGGCTCGCCGTCGCCGCCCGCACCGCCTCCCGCGGCCCCAGTGTTCCTTCGCGGAGGTGGTTGAGCGACTGGTGCACGATCAGAATGGCGTTGTTAACCACCGTGCCCACCAAGATCACGAAGCCCAGCATCGTCAGCACGTCGAGGGCCTGGTAAGCGATGAAGCGGTTCACCGCCGCCAGCCCCAGAAATCCGCCCGCCGCCGCCAGCGGCACGCTGAACATGATCACAAACGGGTGCAGGAAGCTCTCAAACAGCGCCGCCATCAGCAGGTAAGTGATCACCACCGCCAGCAGGAAATTCCACTTGAAAGAGTTGAAGGTTTGCGTCAGCTTGTCGGCCGTGCCGCTCAGCTGCGTCCGGTACAGACCTCCCAGCCGGCCCTGGTCCCGCATCGGCTGGAGGATCTCTGACTCGATCGTCTGCATCGCCTGCTCGAGCGGCATCTGCTCGGCCGGCGTCACCTGGATGGTGATCACCCGCTGCCGCTCGCGGTGGTTGATCGTCACCGGCCCGGTGGCTTGCCGCACGTGGGCGACCGTGCCCAAGGTAATCAGCCGGCCGTCCGGAGTGGCGATCGGCATCTGCTCAAGCAGGTGCGTGCGGTGCGCAAAGCTCTGCTCGGCCATCACTCGCAGGTCGATCTCGCGGCCCTGATATTGGTAGTCGCTCGCCTTGGCCCCGTCGACCAGCGCACTGACCGTGAACCCCAGGTCGCGGTTCGAGATGCCCATCTCCGCCGCCCGCCGCCGGTCCGGCATCACCTGCACCTCAGGATTGCCGAGGTCCAGGCTCGGAATCGGGCGCGCCTGCGCCCCGGGGAGTTTCTGCAACACGCTGCCGAAGATCTCCGTTCCGAGTTCGATCAGGCGCGGCAGTTCCGGCCCGGTAATGTCGATGTCGATGTTGCGCCCCTCGCCCAAGCTGCGCTGGAAGATCGACGCCTGCTCAATGAACCCGATCGCCCCGGGAATCGAGAAGTTCACCTTCTGGAATTCGGGAATCAGCTCGCGCGCCCGCTCCGGGTCGCGCGACCGCACCCCCATCAAGCACCGGTCATGCAGGGCGATGAAAAAGAAGCCCTCAATGCCCCCACCCGGCAGCTGCCGCGTCTCCTCGGCCGGCTTCTCCCACAGATACGACAGCCGCTCGGTGTAGCGGCGTCGCAGTCCGGCGACTTCGTCGATGTTGTAGCCCGGCGAAGGAAGTACGATGCCCCACAGGAAGGCCTGGTTGCCCTGGGGCAGGTATTCGATCTTCGGCATCAGGCGCAGGCTCAGCAGAAGCGCCGCGCCCGTCAACCCGGCCACTACCACAATCCGGCGCAAGATCCCCCCGCCCAGCCAATACACCGCCCCCGCCACCCGGTCGGTCGTCCACTGCGCCAATTGCACCAACCCAAACAGATTGCCAAGCCCGTACTGGCGGGACCCCGGTCGGGCGGCGTGCAGAATCCGGGCCGACATCGACGGGATCACCGTGATCGCCACCACCAGCGACAAGCCCACCGCGAAGCTGATGGCAATGGCGATATCGCGGAACAGCTGGCCTGCCTCCTCCTCGACAAAGAGCACCGGAACGAACACCGCGATCGTAGTCAGCGTGCTCGCCAGCACCGCCCCCCAAACCTCCCGCGCACCGTCGTAGGCCGCCTCCACGCGCGACTTGCCCATCTGCCGGTGCCGGTAGATGTTCTCCAGCACCACGATCGAGTTGTCCACCACCATCCCCACCGCAAACGCCATCCCCGCCAGGCTGATCACGTTCAGCGTCCGGTCAAACCAAAGCATCGCCAGGAACGTGCTGATCATGCTGACCGGGATCGCCACCGCCACCACCAGGGTGCTGGTGACGCTCCGCAAAAACAACAGCAGCACCACCACCGCCAGCGTGCCCCCCAAATACAGGCTCTGCCGCACCTGGCTGATCGAGCCCTCAATATATTCCGTCTCGTCGTAAATCTGGATCAGCCGCAGTCCGCGTGGCGCCAGCAGCTCCTGATTGAGCCGGACGACGGCTTCCTTCAGCCCCTTTATCACCTCCAGCACATTCTCCCCGGCCTCCTTGACGCCGTTGATCGCAATCATCGGCCGGTCGAAGTAAAACGGCATGCTCACCGGCTTGCGGTAGCCCAGCTTCACCTGCGCCACGTCCCGCACGTAGATCGGCACGCCGTTGCGCACGGCGATGACCACATCTTCGATCTCTTCCGGCGAGGAGTACTCGCCGACCGTCCGCACCAGGTAACGCCGCTTACCCTCTTTGAAGTCCCCGCCGGAATAATTCCGGTTCTCCCGGTCCAGCGCCGCCCCCAGCTGATTGAGCGTCACCCGCCGCGCCGCCAGCTTGGCCGGGTCCACGATCACCTGCATCTCGTGCTGGCGGCCGCCGAAGATGTTGGCTTGAGCCAGACCGGGAACGCGCTCGAATTCCGGCTTGATGTAGTCCTCAACGAAGTCGTACAGCGTTGAGATGTCGCCCTCGAACGGCTTTTCGCCGCCGGGCTGAAGCACAAACCACGCGATGGCGTTGGCCTCCGCCGCCACGCTGTAAATGAAGGGCTTTTCGGCGTCCGCCGGATAGCTGGGTACCTGCTCGAGCGCATTGGAGACCTTCAGCAAGGCCGCGTCTTGGTCCGTCCCGGTCTGAAACGTCAGCCCGATTCGGCCGTAGTTGTCCATGCTGCTGCTTTCCATGCGCACCAGCCCCTCCAGCGATTTGAGCTGCTCTTCCTGCTCGTCGATGATCTCCCGCTCGATCTCGCTCGGACTCGCCCCCGGCCAGTAGGTCACCACCGTGATCTCGGGCTCCTCGACGGTCGGCGTCAACTGCACCGGGATGCGCCGGAGCGCGATCGAGCCGAACAGCACCAGCAGCAACACCCCGACGGTCGTGCTCACCGGGAAACGGATGGCGTCATGCACCAGCTTCATGGCAGTTTGTACTCCACCGGCTCACCGCGGACTTTCTGGCCTGGCTGCAGCCGTTCGTTTCCGCGCGTGACCACCTTGGCCCCAGGCTGCACCCCGCCGCGGACCTCGACCCACGCCCCGACGCCGGCCCCCGTCTTCACCGGCGCCGACTTCACCGTCCCGTCGCCGTTGACCAACCAGACAAGCTCCTGCCCGCCCTGCCGCACCACGGCATCCTTCGGCACGATCGTCGCCAGGCGCGCCCCGGCTTGCGTCGCCGACACACCCTGCATCCGCACCCGCGCCAGCATCCCCGCCCCAAGCCGTCCGTCGGCCGGCACCCGCACCTTCACCGGGAACGTGCGCGCCTGTTCGTCCGCCCGCGGGATCACCGCGCTCACCCGCCCGCGGATCGTCCGCTCCGGCTGCGCGTCCAAAACCACCTCCGCCACCCCGCCGACCCGCACCGAAGCATAATACTGCTCCGGCACATTGACCACCACCTCCATCTCATCCAGCGACATCAGCTCCACCACGGCATCCCCCACCCCCAGCCACTGGCCCACTTCCGTGTGCTTGGCGATGATGACGCCGCGGAAAGGCGCCACAATCGTGCTCCGCTCAATGTCGTATTCAATGCGCTGAATCTCGGCCCTGAGATTGTCGATCCGCCCCTGCCAGGCATCGAACTCATAGCGCGTGTCGTCGAGCTGCTGCTGCGAAAATACCCCGGAATCATACAGCTCGCGGGCGCGCTCGTAGTTGCGCTGGGCCAGCTTCTGCCGCGCCTCCGCTTCGGCCAGTTGCGCCCGTGCCGCCGCCAGGCTCAGCTCCAGACTCCGCTTGTTCAGCCGGGCCAGCACTTGCCCCTTCTCGACACGGTCGCCGTCGCGGATTGGATACTCCACCACCAGCCCGCCGATCTCGCTCGCCACCAGGCTGACGAGGTTGGATTCCACCGTCCCCGGCAATTGGACGCTCCCCTGGATCCGGTGCCGGCGAGCCTCGGTAAATCCGACCGGGCTCGGCGGCATCTCCTGGGCCGGAGCCAGCGCCGCCGCCATCGCCACGGCACAAATGCGCAGCATAGTCCTCCTCTGCGGAACTCCAGTCACCTTTCCCCCTAGCTTACACTCTTACATACATGAGGAGGTGACACTCCGAAAACCGCGGTTTCCCACATGGGCTTCCGACTCTTGTTCACATTACTGGTGCAGCCGGCGGCGGAAAAAGATCCCGATTTCGCGCGCGAAATCCGCCGCCGCAGCCGCGTCGGCCTCCGCCTCATCGCCTGGGTTACCATCGCCGCGCCCTTGGCGATCAGCCTGGCAGCCTGGCTCGGCTCGGCCCCGCTTCCGGCGCCGGGCGCCGGAGGCTCGCTCGCCCTCATCGCCGCGGGCGCCGCCGCCCTAATGCTCTCGCTCACCGGTCCCGGCCGCCGCCACGCCCGCCCGGCCGGATGGCTCCTTGCCTGGTTCGTGGCCGCGTCTCTGATCTGGAGTTCAAGTCTCGGCGCCGCCGGCCAGCCGTCGCTGCGGCTCTGGGTCAACGCAGGTGTGGCGGTGGTGCTGTTGATCGCGCTGCTGTCAATCCCGTTCAAGCCCTGGCACGTCCTGCTCCTCGGCCTGGCGGTCGAAGGGGCCTATTTTGCCTCCTGCGGCCTGGCGGGGCACTGGTCGCTGGCGCCGCCCGAGACACACGCCGGCGTCCATTGGGTCTTCCTGTCCCTGCTCACCTTGCTTAGCGCGGCCGTCTCGGTCAACGTCTACCGCCAGATCTACCAAACCCACCTCTCGCACCAGCAGCAGATGCGCGCCTTGGAAGAGCTCCGGGATGCCCAGTGCCGCGTCCTGCTGTCGGACAACGCCGCCTCGATGGGCCGCCTGGCGGCCGCCCTTAGCCACGAGCTGAACAACGCGCTGGCCGTGCTCAAAAGCAATCTCGATACCATGAGCGGCCTCATCCAAGGGCGCCCCGACCTGCCGCCGGACAAACTCCGCGCGGCCGATCAGATGAAGGCCACGCTCTGCCGCAACTCCCAGGAAGCCGTCGGCCGAATGCAGCAAACCGTCCAGCGCATCCAGCGCCTCGCCAACCTCGACCGCGCTGAGGTGTCGCCCGTCAACCTGAATGCCTTACTTGCCGACGTCGCCGACGTCGTGCGCGATGCCCAGCCTGCCGGCGTCCGCTTCCAACTCGAGTTCCTCCCCTTGCCCGATGTCCAGGCTCGCCCCCAGGCGCTCAGCGCGGTCTTCTCCGCCCTGCTCAGCAACGCCGCACAGGCGGCTGGCCGCGGCGGCGTCGTCAAGGTCACCACCGCCCCGGTTGACTCTTCGGTGCGGGTCGTCATTCAGGACACCGGCCCCGGGCTGAGCCGCGAGCAGCTCGAGCAAGTCTTGGATCCCGGCTTCCGGGTCCGCGACGGCCGCGTGACGAGCTGTAACTGGAGTCTGTTTGGCGCCCGCCAGATCGTCCGGCAGCACGGCGGCGAACTCGAACTCGCCAGCCACCCCGGCCAGGGGACCACCGTCACGGTGACCTTGCCCGCCAGCCTGCTGCTGCGCCCGGCCATCGTGCGCGCCCCGGATAAGGCGCCATCGCCGCCGTTGCGCCGGCCGGCTGATTCGTGATAGACATCCGATTCGCATGGGGTAATCACATGAACCGATTCGTCCCGTTTCTGCTTGCCATTTCGGCGCTGCCCGCCTGGGCCCAGCCGCCGGCGCCGCTCCACTCTCCCGAGGTGCACCCGGATGGCCGGGTGACCTTTCGCTTCCGCGCTCCGAACGCCAAACAGGTGTTGCTGGCCCGCGACGGCGCCAAGCCCGCGCCGATGCAAATAGGGGAAGACGGTGTCTGGACCGTAACGACCGACCCCCTCGAAGCCGACCTGTACAGCTACGCCTTCGTGGCCGACGGCGTCAGCCTCATCGACCCCCACAACCCCCTCATCAAGCCCAATCTGCTCAATACGCGCAGTGTCGTCCACGTGCCCGGGCCGGAGTCGCTGCCCTGGGAAATCAACGCCGTACCCCGCGGCGTCGTCCACCGCCATTTCTATCGCTCGGCCGTCGTCGGCGACGACCGCGACTTTTACGTCTATACCCCGCCGGGATATGACCCGGCCGGGAAAACGCTCTACCCGGTCCTGTACCTGCTGCACGGGTATTCCGACGACGCCGGCGCCTGGACGGCCGTCGGCCGCGCTCATGTGATCTTCGACAACTTGATCGCGCGCGGCCAGGCCAAACCCATGCTGGTTGTCATGCCCCTCGGCTACGGCGCCCCGGAAATCGTCTCCCGCGCCGCCGGTCCGCCCCTGCGCGATCCGCAACTCCGCCGCCGCAATTACGACCGCTTCCGGGACGCCCTCTTCACCGAAGTGATCCCGCAAGTGGAGCAGGCCTACCGCGTCCGCAAAGACCGTGAAGCCCGCGCCATCGCCGGACTCTCCATGGGAGGCGCCGAGTCCCTCTATACCGGCCTCAATGCGCTGGACCGGTTCGCCTGGATCGGTGCTTTCAGCTCCGGCGGACTCCCCGAAGATCTCAACGCAGCTTTCCCCGGGCTCGATTCGAAAGCGAATTCCAAAATCCGTTTGCTGTGGATTGCCTGCGGCACCGAGGACCGTCTCATCGCCGCGAACCGCAAGTTCCGCGAGTGGCTCCGGTCCAAGGACGTCCGTCACACCGCGCTGGAAACTCCCGGCGCCCACACCTGGATGCTCTGGCGGCGCTACCTCGCCCGATTCGCTCCGCTGCTGTTTCAATAGCGCCGCGGTGGCGCAAGCGCTGGCTGGCCGGGGCCTTCCTCGCGGGTCTGCCGGGCTTTGCCCGCCAACGCTCGGAGCGCCTCCACCGTTTGCGGTACGATGTTCGATGACGTTTCGCCGGCCCCCTGCGGCGAATCACAAACAAGGAGGGTAATTCATGTATTCCACCTACAAGCCGGTGAGCATCCCCGAGCTGGGCCGCACGGTCGGCACCGGTTGGCTGTCGCCGCTGCCCGATTTGCGGGATTACACCGAGGCCAAACCGGAAATCGCCGCCATGGCCAAGAAGCTCGGCGTGACCGGCAATGTCAAAAAGCCAAGGGCAGTGCCCCCCAGCGTCGATCTCCGGATCTGGTGCTCGCCCGTTGAGAACCAGAAAAACCTCGGCTCGTGCACCGCCCACGCCGCCGTGGGCGTCGTCGAGTACTTTCAGCGGCGGGCTTATGGCAAGCACATCGAGGGCTCGCGCCTGTTTGTCTACAAGGCCACCCGCAACCTCATGCAGGTCACCGGCGACACCGGCGCCTGGCTCAGAAACACCATGGGCGCCCTCGTGCTCTGCGGCGTTCCCGAAGAAAAATACTGGCCCTACACCGACGCCGATCCCGACTTCGACCGCGACCCGCCCAGCTTCGTTTATGCCGTGGCCGACAACTACGAGGCGCTGCGCTTCTTCTGCCACGACCCGATGGGCGCCAACATCCCCGGCCGTACCGTGCTGGCCAATGTCAAGAAGTACCTCGCCGCCGGCATCCCCTCGATGTTCGGCTTCTGGGGGTTTCCTTCCTTCCATTCCAGCGACGTCAAAGGCGGAATCCCTTACCCCTGCCCGGGCGAACAGGCCGAGTGGGGCCACGCGATCGTCGCCGTGGGCTACGACGACAAGAGAAAGATCAAGAACACAAGCTGCAACCAGAGCACGACCGGGGCGCTGCTCATTCGCAACTCCTGGGGGACCCAGTGGGGCGACAACGGCTACGGGTGGCTGCCGTACGACTACGTCCTCAACAAACTGGCCCTGGACTTCTGGTCGCTGATCAGCATAGACTGGGTCGACACCAAGCAGTTCGGCCTCTGACGGCCGGGTCACGCCCGGCCGAGTTTTTCGAGCGCCTGCTCGATCCGCTTCAGGCACGTTGGGCGGCCCAGCACCTCCAGCGTCTCAAACAGCGGCGGGGACACCTTGCGCCCCGATACCGCCACGCGAATCGGCTGGAACATCTCGCCCGCCTTCACCGCCAACGCCTCGGCTTCGCCCCGCAGCGCCGCTTCCAGCGCCCGGCGCTCGAACGGGACCTTCCCCAGCACCTCCCGCGCCCTCCCCAGCACGGTGCGGGCGAAAGCCCCATCCCGCTTCTTCGGAATGAGCTCGGCCGGATCGTACGGGGGCAGCTCCTCCCGAAAGAAAAAATCGGCTACCGTGGCCACGTCGCTGAGCTTGGTCATCCGCTCGCGAATCAGCGGCGCGATCGCCAGCAGCTGGTTCCGGTCCGCCGTGTAGCCCGCCGCCCGCACGTACGGCCCCAGCCGGTCCGCCAGCTCTTCCACCGTCAACTGCCGAATGTAGTATCCGTTGAGGTGGTCCAGCTTGTCGTAATTCCACACCGCGGGTGACGCGTTCACCCGCTCCAGGCTGAAACGCTCCACCAGCTCGGCGCGGCTCATGATTTCGGTCTTGTCGTCGTAGCTCCAGCCCAGCAGCGCCATGAAGTTCACCATCGCCTCCGGCAGGTAACCCAATTCCTCGAACCGCCGTACGGACACCGGCAGCAGGTGCCCATCCGGCGCCCGTTCCTCCCGCTTGCTCATCTTCCCCTTGCCCGCCGGGTTCAAAATCAGCGGCAGGTGCGCCATCACCGGCGGCTCCCAGCCGAAGGCCCGGTACAGATGAATGTGCAGCGGCAGGCTGTTTACCCATTCATCCCCCCGGAGAATGTGGCTGATTTTCATCAAGTGGTCGTCGACCACATTCGCCAGGTGGTAGGTCGGAACCCCGTCGGACTTCATCAGCACCGCGTCGCGCAGCACCGCGTTCTGGAAGGTGATGTCGCCGCGGATGATGTCATGCACGCTGATGTGGCCCTCCAGCGGCGCCTTGAACCGCACCGTGTGCGCTTCGCCTCGGGCGGCCCGTTGCGCCGACTCCTCCGGGTCCACGCCCCGGCAATGCCGGTCGTAGCCCGGCTGCTCCCCTTTTCGCCGCTGCTCCTTCGAGGCGGCTTGCAGCCGTTCCGGCGGGCAGAAGCAGCGATAGGCCGCCCCGGTCTCCAGCAAGCGCCGGCAGTAGCGCTGGTAGATCTCCAGCCGCTCGCTCTGCACATACGGGCCATATTCGCCGCCCACTTCGGGACCCTCGTCCCAATCCAGACCGAGATAGCGCAGCCCGTGCAACAGCCACTTGAGAGCTTCCGGGTTGTACCGTTTCCGGTCGGTGTCCTCAATGCGCAGAATGAATTTGCCGCCGTGGCGCCGTGCAAACAGATAGTTGAACAGCGCCGTGCGGGCGCCGCCGACGTGAAAATCCCCGGTCGGACTTGGCGCATATCGCACCCGTACCGGCTTCTGGGCCGACATGAGATTCTCAGTATAGCCGACGCGCTTTCCCGGCCGGTTCCTCGCCGGCCGTGTGATACTGTCTGCTAATAGGCGTTTGCCCGTTGCATGAATGAAGACCGCCTTAAACGGCTCGTCCGAAGCCTCGAAGCTTTGGCCGAAAAGGACGCCCAGCGCCTGCGTGAGGAGCAGAGGATCTGGAACCTGCGCCGCCAATCGGCCTTCGAGCTGTACGTCATCTGTTCGAACTTTGTCCGTACCCTGAACGCGCAGCTCACCCGCATTCAGCTTGAGCTCTCCCCGTCCGAGTTCGCCGCCGACAGGTTCCGCGACGCCGGGCCGAACATCTTTCAGATCAACGCCTCCGGCCGTATCATCCAAATCGCTTTCGAGGCCGCCGAGCCGTTGGTCTCCACCGAGGATTTCCTGACGCCCTACACCCTGGAGGGCGCCGTCCGCTGGTTCAGTCAGGAGTCGCTGGAAGGAATGGGCATCGGCGAGCATCTGCTGTTTCTCTGTCTGCGCAACACCGCCGCCGAGTGGGTCTACTTCGATCCGCAGACCCACCGCCGGGGCGCCTTCGACGAGGATTACCTGGCGTTGCTGCTCGAACAGCTCGTGAAATAATGAAGGAGGCTGGCCGGTGAGAGTCGTGTTGCTTGGCGGCATCGCCGCCTTGGGGGAGCCGCTGATCCGGTCACGGCTCCAGTGCGACTGCGAGCTTGCCGTAGTGCGCGACCCTTCGCCGGTCGGCCCTTACCGCGAGCTGTTCGAAAACGCCGACGTCATCGTCGGCTGGCCGCTGAGCGCCGAGATCACCGCCGCTGCCCGCAACGTCAAGCTCATTCAGGTGGCCGGCGCCGGCGTCGACGGCGTGCCGTTCGACCGGCTCCCTCCCGGCGTCACCGTCGCCAATACCTTCCACCACGAGTCCTCTATCGCCGAGCACATCGTCATGGCCATGCTGTGGCTCCTCCGGCGTCCCACGGACTACGACCGGCGGCTTCGCCAGGGGCGCTGGGAGGGCAGCTGCATCTGGGGCCTCCCCCCGGCGCTGCCCGTGCTCGAGGGCAAGTCGGCGTTGTTAATCGGCTTGGGCCACATCGCCCGCGAAGTCGCGCGGCGCCTCCGTCCGTTCGGTGTCTCCGTCACCGCCGTCTCCCGCGACCCCACCACCCCGGCCCCCGACGTCGACCTGCGCGTCGGCTACGATGCCTGGGAGGATCATCTCCCCCACGCCGACTTCCTCATTCCCTGCTGCCCGCTGACCCCGGAAACCGACGGCCTCATCGCCGCGCCGCAGTTGGCGCGCATGAAACCGGATTCATTCCTCATTAATGCCGCCCGCGGCCGGATCGTCGAGGAGAAGGCGCTCTACGAAGCCCTCCGCGACGGCCGAATCGCCGGCGCCGCCATCGATGTCTGGTACCAGTACCCGGCGGACCCCCAACAGCCCTGTTACCCCTCGCAGTATCCGTTCCACCAACTGCCCAACGTCTTGATGACGCCCCACCTGTCAGGCTGGACTTGGGCCACCGTCGAAGGGCGCATGCGCGACATCGCGGAAAACATCAACCGCCTCGCCGCCGGAGCCCCCCTCATCAACGTCGTCTACGTCAGCCCCCGCGAAACTCCTTGAGCCGCGGCGCCCGCACCTCCTCTTCCCACTCCGCCAGCTTGGCCTTCAGCTCCTCCGCCACCTCCGGCATCTGCTCCTTCAAGTCCCGCTCCTCCCGGACGTCCTCGCCGAGATGATAAAGACCTTCCTGCCCGTTGTCCCACAGGTACTTCATCCACCCGTGCCGCACCGCCTTGCGGCGGTTCTTCCCCCGTTTGTACCGCCAGTAGACTGTCCGCTCGAATTGCTCGCGTTCGCCCCGCCACACCGGCAGCAGGTTTACGCCGTCGAACCGGCGGCCCGCCGGCGGCTCGATACCCGCCGCCGCCAGGACCGTCGGCAGAAAATCCATCGTCATCGTCACCTGGTCCGACGTCCCCGCTCGGAGCCCGCCGCCCGGCCAGCGCACCATGCCCGGCACGCGGATGCCCCCCTCCCACAACGACCCCTTGCCACCGCGGAACGGATCGTTTCGGCTCAGGCGGTAGCCGCCGTTGTCGCTGAAGAACGCAACGATGGTCTCCTCCGCCGCGCCCATCACTTCCAGTTGTTCCAGGATCCGCCCCGCCGCCTCATCCATGCTCTCCACCATACGTGCGTACGTCGCCCGGTCCCCGTCGTTGAAGTTCTCGTCGGTGATGACCTTGTCCCGGTCCTCCGGCCCTTGCACCGGCGTGTGGGGCGCCGTGAACGCCACGTACAGGAACCACGGCGCGCCCGTGCGCTTCCGCAGCCAGCCCGTCGCCTCGTCGGCGATCAGGTGAGTCAGGTAACCGTCCCGCTCGATCGACTGCCCGTTGTGGTACAACACCGGCGCCCCGCCCGCCTCGCGGTGCGTGAAGTAGTTCGCATTGCCGCCCAAAATGCCGAAGAATTCGTCGAAGCCGTGGCGGTTCGGCGAGAACTTCTCCAAGTACCCCAGGTGCCATTTGCCGATCAGCGCCGTCTGGTAGCCGTTCTCTTTCAGGATCCGCGGCAGCGTGATCTCGCTGGCCGGCAGCCCGAGCTCATCCCGCTGCTGAAGCCAGATCGCCTCGTCATAGCGGCCCACATTGCCGACGCCGATGGCGCACTCCAGCCCGCCCACCCGCTGCTGGTACCGGCCCGTCAGCAGCGCTGTCCGGGTCGGCGTGCACTCCGGGGCGTTGGCATAGCACTGCGTGAACCGTATGCCGGCGGCCCCGATCCCGTCGATGTTCGGCGTGCGGATGTCCGGGCAGCCATAGCTGGAAAGGTCCCCGTAGCCGAGATCGTCAGCCACCAGCAACACGATATTGGGCCTCCGTCCGATGCGCCGCGAGCAGGCGGCCCCTGCGCCTGCCAGCAATGAAGTCCTCAACAGCCAACGGCGTGTGATCGATCGGCTCGCCATTGCTCCTCTGCTATACTGCGCCTTTGATCATGCCACATCGCTCGATCGCCGCGGAGAGGCGCCGATGAGTGATCCGGCCGCACCCGACGCCGCCCGCCCCGCCCTCCGGCACAACCTCCTGGCCCGGAAGTATCAGGCCCAGGGCTTCGTGGTCGGCACCTTTCTCGAAATCCCCTCCCCGCCGCTGGTCGAGCTGCTCGGCCTGGCCGGCTTCGACTTCTTCGTCGTGGACTGCGAGCACGGCGCCATCGGCCTCCCGCAGACCGAGGAGCTTATCCGCGCCATCTGCCCGATGGTCCGCGTGACCCACTGCGATCCGGTCGCCATCCGCCAGCCGCTCGATATGGGCGCCGCCGGCGTCCACGTCCCTCAGATCAATTCAGCCGAGATGGCCCGGCAGGCCGTCCGGGCGGCCCGATTCTTTCCCAAGGGCGATCGCGGCCTTCAGCCCTTCGTCCGCGCCGCCAGCTACCGCGCCTACCCCACCGCCGACTTCCTCCGGCACAGCAACGAGAACATCATCGTCGTGCTGCACATCGAGGGGACCCAGGGCGTGGCCGCCTTTGACGAGATCGCCGCCGTCGGCGGCATCGACGTGGCCTTCCTCGGTCCTTACGATCTGTCCCAGTCGCTCGGCATCCCCGGCCTCGTTGACAGTCCCTTGGTCCGGCAGCAGATGCGCCGCCTCATCGACAAGGCCCAAGGCAAGCAGATCGCCATCGGCGCCTACTGCGACGACGTCCGCACCGCCCTCCAGTGGCGCAAAATCGGCGTCACCTACCTCACCGTCAGCGTCGACGCCCACATCTTCCTCTCCGCCGCCCGCCGCCTCGTCGGCCAACTCAAGCCGCCCTAACTTGGAAACAGACTGCGCCATCACCCAATTCAACCCTCACCCGCTGGTTGGCCGCTCGAACGCTACCGGCACGCGCCTCTTCGTGTTGTCGAATGCCGCAGGCAGCGCCACCAGACCGTCGAAGCCGCGCCCGCGCCGGCTCCTGAACCAGAAGCGCCGCATCGCCGGGAGGTCAAGCTCAGCCGCCTGGGACTATACCACCGGCCTCCGCGGCCCCATCCGCTTGCACGCGGTCAAGAACAGCAGCCCCGAAACCAGTTCCGCCGCCACGGAAAGCGCAATTAACGCCGTCAGCGAAACGTCGTACAACGCTCCAAGCGCCGCGCTGCCCAGAAACCACGCCGCTCCATAGCCGGCGTTGAACCACCCATAGGCGGAACCACGCCGCTCCGGAGGAACGATCTCCGCCACTGCGGCCCGCATCACCGATTCCTGCGCACCCATCCCCGCGCCCCACAGCAACATGCCCAGCAGGGCCAGTCCAAGGTCCCCCAGCAAGGTCAGTGGCGCCAGCGACGACGATGTGAGCGACACAACCACCAACGCCGACATGCCGATCCGGTCATAAAGATGTCCCAGCAGCAGCGCCGCCCCCGCATCTGTCCCCATCGCCGCCGCGTAGAACAGGGGAATCCACTGCCGGGAAACCACGGCGGTCCGCTCAAAATGATAAGCGATGATCGCAAAGTCCAGGTAGCCGGCCGCCATGAGTCCGGCCGCCGCCAGATAGAGCCAGTAGGGCCCCGGAAGGCCGGCCGAGCGAAGCACGGGCGCTGTCGGCTCCAAGTCCCGCGGCCGGGGGTACAGTGCGCGGGCCACCAGCAACACCGTCATTGCCAGCCCCGCCGGTATGAGGAGAATCACAAAGGCGGCGCGGAAGCTGCCGTGCCAGTGAAGGACAGCCGCCACGATGACGGGCCCGGCAACCGCGCCGACCTGGTCCAGCGCCTCATGCAAACCGAACGCCCGGCCGGCGCCCAGGCGCCCGGCCGCGTAAGACAGCATCGCATCCCGGGCGGGAGTGCGAACCGCCTTTCCTACACGTTCGGCAACGAGGAAGCCGGCGGCCAGCTCCCACCGCCCGGCCAGCGCCAGCAGCGGCACCGCCCCCAAATTGATGGTGTAGCCGATCACCGTGAGCGCCCAGTAGCGCCGGCTCCGATCGCCGATCCAACCCGACACCAGACGCAATCCGTAGCCCGTCAATTCACCCAGTCCGGCCACGATGCCCACTACCGCCCCACTGGCTCCCAGCACGGCAAGGAACGGCCCGGCAATGCTCCTTGCCCCCTCATACGTAATATCCGCGAACAGGCTGACAGCGCCCAGCAGCACGACAAAACGAAGCGCTCTGTCGCGCGAAATGTCCATGGCAGACGCCTCGGAGGAGTCTTTTGGTGGCAACGCCGCCTCCGGCCGGTCGCTCCGAGTATGCCTCTCGGCTGGCGGGGCCGTCAAATCCTGCCGGAATTTCGGGGGCAAGCCACACAATCACCCCATCCGAGCTGCCACCCCGCTGCCCCGGACCCCTTTGCGAAGAAAGACCGGCTGTCTTCTCCATTCGTCAGCCGGCGGTTGGCCCGCTCGAACACCACCAGCCGGCTCGGAGTCTGCTGCCGCTTCAAAACGCTCCCGTGTGCCGCCGTCCGGTTCAGCGGCGCCCCATGGGCATTCAGGCCGATCGTCGGCAGCACCGGCGGGCGGAACTTCTCCGCGGACCGGAATGGGCACGTCTCCCCGTCCAAAGGCGTCCACCAACCGGAGCACAACCCGTTGCTTGCCCGATCGGAAGCCGGCATCGCCCGGGCTCGTGACGAGCCCCTGTTCAGCCGGCCGCTTCTCGCCGCCCGTCGGGTCGCACGCGGCCGGGACCGCGGAGAGCTCCCAGCCTAACCTTTAGCCGCGCGCTCCACCGTCACCACTAGCGCCCGGGTGCGCGCGGCGCCCAATCGGCGGTATCCGTGCGGCTGGCTACTTTCGAAGTAAATCGCATCTCCTTCCGAGAGCGCGTGTCGGTCTTCGCCGATCCGCAACGCCAGCTTGCCCGAAATCACGTAGAGGAATTCCACACCCGGATGTTCGTGCAGCACGACGTGCTCCTCGGCGATCGGCTCGAACTCAGCCAGATAGCAGTTGAGCGCGCGATTCACAACCGGAAAATCCAGACTCTCGAAGTAGTAAGCGACACGCAGCCCATCGGGCGACTCCGGAAACCGCAAGCGGTCCTTCTTCCGCACAATCTCCGCCACCGGCGCTGGCCCCGGACTGAAGAAGTGCTCCAGGCCCACGCTGAACACCATCGCGATCCGCAACAGCGTCGGCAGCGTCGGATACATCACGTCCCGCTCCAGCTTCGACAGCAGGCCCGGCGACAAACCCGTGTGCCTGCTCAGCTCCAGCAATCCCATGCTCTTGCGCAACCGCAGTCGCCGCAGTTTGGCGCCGATCCCATACTTCTTCAAGCCCGTAACGATGGTTTCCGACTGCATCTTGAAGTTTGTTTTCCTCTCTGTGCCTGTTCGGCTCGCGTTTTTTCCCGTCGTGAAAACGGATTTGCCTTTCTTCTTGAGGGTAAAAAAAATTTTCCTTAAAATCAAGATGTGGCTGCAGAAAGACGGCCATCGTAAACACTCAACAAGGAGAGACAACAGATGAAACTTCGCATCCGAATGCTGTTGCCCGGCGCACTGGCGCTCGCAATGGCTGCCAACGCATCCGCGGCCGACATCGTCGACACCGCGATCGCCGCAAAATTCAACACCTTGGTGGCCGCGGTGAAAGCGGCTGACCTCGTGGGCGTGTTGAAGGGCAGCGGCCCGTTCACCGTCTTCGCGCCCACCGATCAAGCGTTCGCCAAACTGCCGGCCGGCACGCTGGAAACGCTGCTCAAGCCGGAGAATAAGGCCAAGCTGCGCTCCATCCTCACCTACCATGTGGTCCCGGGAAAGGTGATGGCTAAGGACGTGGTGAAATTGCGGTCCGCCAAGACCGTGGATGGCCGGAGCCTCTCGATACAGGTTAGCGGCGGCGCCGTCATGATCAATGGCGCTCGCGTAACCAAGACTGACGTGGCGGCCAGCAACGGCGTGATCCACGTCATCGATTCGGTCATCCTGCCTGAATAAGGCCGGCCCGTAACATCTTCCGTCACTTGAGGAGGCAGAAAATGAGAAAAGTCTTTCAACTGATCCTTACCCTGACTCTGGCGGGCGCCGCAGCCCCGGCTCTGGCCGGCGATGCGATGGTGTATGCCGTTCACGGCATCCCCGGAACCGCGCTGGCTTTGCCGACCACCGACCTGCCCGTGGACGTCGCCGTCAACGGCAATTGCGTACCGGCTCTGCAAGGGCTCAACTTCGGCGAAATCCGCGGTCCCTTGCCGCTCCCTGCGCCGGCCGTGTACCTGGTCGAGATTAAGCCCGCCAATCCTCTTGCCCCTTGCTCGGAGGCGACCCTGCTCAGCACGAACGTAGCCGTTCAACCTGACATCAACGCCGGCATTGTCGCCCATCTCACTGAGGGCGGAGCGCCAAACCTTGCGGTCTTCGTGAATGATGTCACGAACCCTGGAGCCGGCAAAGGCCGCTTCATCGTCCACCATGCGGCCCAGGCCCCGGCAGTCGACCTGCGCGTGTTTCGCGGGGATGGATTGGGAAATTCCCCGGCAGTGGCGATTCCCGGCTTCGCCAACGGCGCCCAAGTGGCCGCCGACTTTCGGCCGGGAGACTGGCAAGTGACGCTGTCGGTGGGAGGCACAGTCGTTTTTGGCCCGGCGACGCTAACGCTGCAACCGAAAACCGCCCAGTTAGTCTATGCCATCGGTGTCTTCCCGGATTCCTTCACCGTGATCACGAAGACCATTCCGACCATCCGCTAACCTTCCTCACAACGAAGACAATGGCGGGCGGCCATGGGGGCCGTCCGCCTCGTTCTGTTCATGGCGCCTTCTCCCGGATGGCGTGTGGGACCGGCTGAACGAAGGCGCAGGCATGGCGATTCATCGGGGCGTTGACAGCCCACGGCCGCTTATGTCCCCCTCCACTTTCAGATACCTCGCCAGCCACCCGTGCAGCTCTTGGAAGAAATACCGGCTGTCTTCCCCATTCGTCACCCAGTGGTTGGCCCGCTCGAACACCACCAGCCGGCTCGGAATCTGCTGCCGCTTCAAAATGCTCCAGTAGGCCAGCGTCTGGCTCAGCGGCACCCGGTAATCGTTGACGCCGATCGTCAGCAGCACCGGCGTGCGGAACTTCTCCGCGTACCGGAATGGACTTTGCTCCTGCCAGACTTTGCTCTCCCCCCACGGCGGCCCGCCGTTCATGACCTCCCGGTGGTGGATGGTGTCGCTGGTTGCCCACTGTCCTTCCAGGCTGATCAGCCCCGCATGGCTGTACAGGCACCTGTAGCGGGTCGTCGTCGCCTGAAGCCAGTTCGCCAGGTGCCCCCCATAACTCGCTCCGCCGGCCGCCACCCGCGAGCCGTCGAGGAACGCAAACCGCCGCACCGCTTCATCGACCGCCTCGTTGATCTCCTCGCCCGGCGTCTTCAGCGGATCGCCCTGGATCGCTTGCGCAAACTTCTCGCCGAACCCCGTCGAGCCGGTGTAGTTCGGCGCCAGCACCACGTAGCCGGGACTGGCCAGCAGCGCGTAATTCCACCGAATGTGGAAATCGTCCTCGCTCATGCTATGCGGGCCGCCATGAATGAATACCACCAGCGGGTACCTCTTCGTCTCGTCGAATCCCGGCGGCAGCCCCACCAGACTGTGGATCCGGCGCCCGCGCCGGCTCGTGAACCAGAAATGCCGCACCGGCTGGAGGTCGAGCTCCGCCGCCGCGGCCCGGGCAAATTCGGTCAGCGCGCGATGCCCGCCCCGCTCGGGTTCCATCCGCACCACCTCCCGCGGGCTCCGGGCGCTTTCCCAGTTGGCCAGCAGGACGGTCGCCGGCGCCTTCGCCGGAATCGCCAGACCGGAGTATGTTCCTTCGCTCACCTCCAGGACCGGCTCGACCGTCCCCCCGCCGGCAGCCACCCGAAACGGCTTCGTATGGCCCGCCTCTTCAGCCAGCAGGTAGATCCAGGCGCCGTCCGGGGCCACAGCGAACGATCCCACCGACCGGTCAAACGACGGCGTCAGCACTTGCGGCTCACCCGCCGGCGGCCAGGCCAGCCGCGCCAAGCGGTTAAGGTTGTACTCCCACTCGTTGGTCGGCTCGTACAGCGCGTACAGGGCCCGTCCGTCCGGCCCGAAGGCCGGCCGGGAATAGCTGTCCTTGCCCGGAGTCAGGTCTTCCGCCTCCCCGCCGGTCACCGGAACCCGAAACAGGTGCGTGACCACCGCCGCCCGCGCCGCCTCATGGCGGTTGATGGTGGCCGTGATAATCACTGACTCGCCGTCCGGCGCCCACACCGCCTGGAGATCGCTCCCGCTGGTTGTGAATGGAGCGGCAAACCCCGCCGAACCCGCCAGCCGCGTTCCCGCCAGCAGGTCACGCGCTTCGGCGCCGGGCTCGGCCCGCTGTACGAACGGGTGCAACTTCGTCTCATCCAGCCACCGGTCCCAGTGCCGGATCGGAAACCCCTCGTAGATGCGGACCCTGTATTTGCGCTCCCTGCGCTCGGCGGCCATCTTTCTGTTCTCCTGCTCGTTCCGCGCTCCGGGATACACCCGGCTCTGGAACAGCAGCGACTTGCCGTCCGGGCTCCACCTCGGCTCCGAGGCTCCGGCCGCCAGATTCGTGTACCGGATCGCCTCGCCCCCGCCGGCCACGTCCAGCACGTAAATCTGGTTCTCCTCGTCGCCCTCCCGCTTCGCTGTGAACGCGATCCGGCGGCTGTCGGGACTCCAGGCCGGATCTGCCTCGCTGCCCTTGCTGAACGTCAGGCGCCGCGGCGGAGAACTCCCATCGGCGGGCACGATCCACAGGTCGGAGACCTGCTTGTCATCCTCGTAGGACGGCTCGGTCACCGAGAAGACCACCCACCGACCATCCGGGCTCGGAACCGGCGCCCCCACCCGCTTGATCAGCCACAGGTCCTCGTGCCGGATCGGCCGCTTGTCCGCCGCCTGCGCCGACACACCGATGAGCACCAATAATCCATATCCGCCACGATAGCATCGGCGCCCCGCGTCCCACTCGCATCCTGCTCGCAGCCAGGCCCACCGCCGCGGCAAATAAGACGCCTTCACTTGGTGGCAGGGAGGCGGGAAGCGCCAGCCGCCCCCGCGCCTCCGGCGCGGCGAACAAACGGCCCGTCCAACGACACAAACGCAGCCTCCGCCGGCCTGCCAGCCAAGTCCAGATGAACTCCGTGCCCGGCCCCCAGCCGCGAGATGCGCATGCTCTTCGGCAAAATGATCTCACCCTTCGCCCACAGTCGTATGGTTTGCACCGCTAAGGGACCGGTAAGATTTAGACGGCGATGAGGTGGCAGATGCCCGCTCAGAGCCGACGCTGTGACGGTGACGGAAACGAATCGGAGGCGGCCGCCAATCACTTGACGGCACAAAACTCGGCTGGCGATGGTGGGCGCGACAGGACTCGAACCTGTGACCTCCTGCGTGTGAAGCAGGCGCTCTAACCAACTGAGCTACGCGCCCGCGCGGCTCGCTTCGCCGGAACGCCGTGGCCCTCCGGCTCACGAATGATTATAACCTACCGCCTCAGTAGCTCCACGCCTCGAACCGGATCTCGCTGTTGTCCTCGAACTTGTCGGTCCAGATCAGCCCCCGGCGGATCTCCAGGTAAGGCCCCCGCTGGCCATACCGCACCGACGCGTTCCAGATCTTCATCTTTGGGCCCATCGAATACAACGTGTGACCCTTCAGCAGTGTGAACCGCCGCCCCCAGGCTCGCTCAGAAAACGGCCTGTCGGTGCCGATCTCAAAGTCCCGCAACAGCGGCATGATGGAGTCGTCCGTCGCCGACAACGTCTTCGTCGCAATTGCCACCGGCACTACACCGGTCACCCCAGGCGGTTGGTAAGCAATCGTGTAAGTGCCCGGAATGAACCCCTTGAACTGAAAGCCGCCTTCCTCGTCGGTCACCGCCGTGGAAACCTTCGGCACCAGCTTGACCGTGGCTTGAAAGAAAACCTCATCACCCGAGATCTCTGCCAGATACAACCGCGCCTTGGCTATCGGCTTGCCGCTCCGGCCTGTAAACACGCCGGTCGCCACAACCGCTTCGGGGGTCGGGTCTGGCGGCGGTTCGCTCTTGGCAGCCTCGGACTGAACCGCTTCCGTGGAAGGCGGTGTTTCCGCAGGAGGCTGCGTGCAAGCCCCCAGTATCAACACGACGGCCAACACCGAAATCACATTCTCGCGGAGATTCATTCGTCGTGCCCTCCCCACCGCCTATTATCCGCCTCGCCGCGGGCCGATTCAAGATCAAATTCTCCGTTTTCACAAGCCGCCCCCCTCCGTCGCCGCCGGAGCGATTCGCTATGATAGCAGTGTAATGAGCCCGCCGGAAACAATGGAGGCTGCGCCGGCCGTGCTTTCGCGGCTCGGCGAGCTCCAGGCGGTCCTCGGCCGGGCCTTGCGGGGCAAGCCCGAAGTGGTTCGGCTGTCGCTCGTCTGCCTGCTGGCCAAGGGCCATCTGTTGATCGAAGATGTGCCCGGCGTGGGTAAAACCACGCTCGGACACGCCTTGGCCCGCTCGGTGGACTGCGACTTCCACCGGCTCCAGTTCACCAGCGACATGTTGCCGAGCGACGTCATCGGCGTCACCGTCTACAACGCCCAGTCGCGCCAGTTCGAGTTCAAGCCCGGCCCGATTTTCACCAACTTCCTGCTCGCTGACGAGATCAACCGGGCCACCCCCAAGACCCAATCCGCGCTCCTGGAAGCCATGAACGAGCGCCAGGTCACCATCGACGGCCGCTCCCGCCCCATGGCTGAGCCCTTCATGGTCATCGCCACCCAAAACCCCGTCGAGCACCACGGCACCTACCCGCTGCCCGAATCCCAGCTCGACCGCTTCCTGTTGCGCCTCCGCATCGGCTACCCCGATCCCGCCAGCGAACGCCAGATCCTTCGCAGTACCGAAACCACCACCGCCGGCGCCGTCACTCCGGTCCTGTCCGCCGAGGAAGTGACCCGCTTGCAGCGGCAGGTCCACGCCGTCCGCGTGGAGGACGCGCTCACCGATTATATGATGGCCATCGTCGAGCGCACCCGCTCCCACGAAACCCTCTCGCTCGGCGTCAGTCCCCGCGGCGCCCAGGCCCTCTACCGCGCTGCTCAGGCTCTCGCCATGCTCGAAGGCCGCGACTTTGTCATCCCTGACGACATCAAGCAGCTCGTCGTGCCCGTCTTCGCCCACCGCGTGGTCCTCAACACCCGCGTCGCGCTCACCCAGCGCGGCTCGGACGCCAACGACCGCGTCCTCGAGGAGATCCTGACCGAGGTTGACGTTCCCTTATAGTCCCGGGGCCGCCGGCCCCAAAACCGATCGGAAATGAAGACCGCCATTATCGGCCTGCCGATGACCGGCAAAACCTCCCTGTTCACCATCCTCACCGGCGTCCACGAAGCCGCCCGCATCGGCGCCCTGGAGGCGCGCGCCGGCATCACCCGGGTGCCGGATCCACGCATAGACGCGCTGGCCGAGGTCCTCCGGCCCGCCAAAGTCACCCACGCCACCATCGAATACCTCGACTTCCCTTCAATCTCGAAAGACGCTCTGCGCAATCCCGGCTACCTCGCCAGCTTGCGCCTCGTCGATGCCCTCGCCCACGTCTTGCGCCTGTTCGAGGACGAAACCGTCCCCCACGAAAAGGGCGCCATCGACGCCATGCGCGACCTCGAGGACGTCGAAACCGAGCTCATCCTCAGCGACCTGCTGATGGTCGAAAAGCGCCTCGAGCGCCTCGAGAAAGACCGCAAGAAAGTCAAGGACCCGGAGCTCGACCACGAGTTCGACCTGCTCACCCGCGCCCGGCAATCGCTCGAGGACGGCAGACCCCTCCGCGCCCTCGACTTCTCCCCGGAGGAGCAAAGGCGCACCCGCGGCTTCGGCTTCCTCTCCCAAAAACCCATGCTCTACGTTCTCAACCTGGGCGAGCAGGAGGCCCCGCGCTTGCATCAGGTCGAAGCCGCCTTCCAAGAAAGGCTCGGCGGCCGCCCGCACACCGGCGTCGTCGCCATCTGCGGAAAGATCGAGTCCGAGCTGGCCGAGCTTGAACCGGACGAGGCTAAAGAGTACATGGCGAGCTTCGGCCTGCCCGAATCCGGCATCGAACGCCTCGTCGCCGCCACCTATTCTCTGCTGGGCGTAATCAGCTTCATCACCGGATCCGAAACCGAAGTCCGCGCCTGGACCGTGCCCGCCGGCACCACCGCCCTGAAAGCCGCCGGCGCAGTCCACACCGACTTCGAGAAGAAGTTCATCCGCGCCGAGGTCGCCGACTGGAAAACGCTGGTCGAGGCCGGCGGCTACGCCGGCGCCCGCCAGAAAGGCCTCCTCCGTCTCGAAGGCAGAGACTACACCGTCCAGGACGGCGACGTCCTGCTGATCCGCCACGGATAGCTTCAGCCCGCTTCGGGACGGTGCCGCGGCCACTGCGCCGCCGCCGCCAGCCCCAGCCCCAGCGCCAGGCACCCCCACCCAAACCAGTCCCCATGGCGGGTGTAAAACGTCGTCCCTTCCTCGTACCCGTAGCGCAGCCGCGCCGCCAGCCGCACGTCCGTCTCCAACCGCTGCCGCACCCATCCCGCCGGATCGATCGCCACCGTGATCCCGTTGTTGGTCGAGCGAATCAGCCAGCGCCGGTTCTCCGCCGCCCGCATCCGCGCGATCAGCAGATGCTGCGCCCGCGCGGCGCTCCGCCCGAAATACCCGTCATTGCTCAAATTGAGAAGAACCTCCGCCCCGTCCCTCGCAAAGCGCCGCACCAGGTGCGGAAACACCGCTTCGTAGCAGATGAACACTCCCGCCTTCCGCCCGTTCACCTCGCCCAGCACCACGCCTCGCCCCGGTACGAAATCCCCGGCCTCATCCGTGATCTTGTCGATGAAGCCGAACAGCGGCGGCACGAACTCTCCGAACGGCACCAGGAACATCTTGTCGTATCGCATCGCCGGCATACCGTCCGGCGCGATGAGTTGCGCCGAGTTCAGCGGCGCACCCTCCTGGGTGTAGGCCACCGTGCCGAACAGGAAATAAGTCCCTGTCGCCCTGGCCAGGCTGTTGGCCGCACTTTGAAAACGGGGGTCCGTCTCGTAGTAGAACGGCGCGGGCACCTCCGGCCAGACGATCATCGCCGGCCGCCGCTCCCCCGCTGCCAGCGCCGCCTCGATGGAAAGGTAGGCCAGTTCATCCCGCGTCGCGTCCACCCGGCTCGGCGTCCACACCTGGTCCAGGGCGATATTCGGCTGCACCACCACCAGTTCCTCGCTCGCAGGCCGCCTCTCGGGCAGACCCGGCAGCAAAGCAAGCCCGGCGAGCACCGCCAGCCACGCCAACTCCCGTGTCGGGCGCCGCAACAGTGCTGCCGCCAGCGCCGCTCCCAGCATCGCGAAGACAAACGAAAGTCCGTAGACGCCGGTCCACGGCGCCAGGCGCATCGGCACGCTCATCGCGATCCCCGCGTTGCCCAGCGCCAGCCACGCGAATCCCAGCGGCCCGTGCGTGCGCTCAAGCCCCGTCCACAACGCCGCCACCGCCGGGATCGCGTATGCCGTGTCCGCTACGTAGCCGGCCAGCAGCGTGAAGACCCCCATGTGCAGCGCCTTGACGAGGCAAAACAGCAGGAATGCGCCCCAACTCGCCGCCGCCCCCAGGCCCCCGTGGTAGCTCAGCACGAACTGGATCCAGTAGCAGACCCCGAACCAGTACACCACGCCCGCGAGCTCCCCCAGCAGGAATCGCCGCCACGGCTCCACTTCCCGGGCCGCCGCCACTATCAACGGCGTCAGCGCCATCGGCGCCAGGTAAACAAGGTTGAAGTCCGGGAACGTGACGACGAGCAGGACGGCGCTCGCCAGCGCCAGCAGTACATTAGAAGCCCAGGAGACCTTGCGGCTCGCGGCGTGGGCCGCCGGCCGAACTGACTTCGTCACCATCCGCGTTCATCCGCGTCCTTCTGCGGCCCCTCCCCACCGGCCCTCAGAGATTCGCCCACACCCGCTCCGCCATGTAAGAACTCCGCACCAGCGGCCCGCTGAAGACTTCCCGGAACCCGATCGACAACCCGTAGTCGCGATACGCCGCAAAGCGCTCCGGAGGCACATACTCGGCCACCGGCAGATTACGCAGCGTCGGCTGGAGATATTGCCCGATAGTGACAACATCCACCCCCGCGCCCCGCAGATCCGCCAGGACTGCCTTTACCTCGGCCGCCGTCTCGCCCAGACCCACCATCAGCCCGGACTTGGTCACCACCCCCGGCCGCCGCTGCTTGGCGAACGCCAGCAGCCGCAGCGAGCGCGCGTAATCGGCTTGCGGGCGCACCCGGCGATACAGCCGCGGCGCCGTTTCGACGTTGTGATTGAAGACGTCCGGCCCCGCCTCCAGCACCCGCTCGGCAGCCTCCAGGTCACCGCAAAAGTCCGGTGTCAGCACCTCCACGCGCGCCTCCGGCACAGCCGCCCGCACGCAGCGTACCGTCTCGGCGAAGTGGGCCGCGCCGCCGTCCGGCAGATCGTCGCGGTTCACACTCGTGATCACCACGTGCCGCAGCCCCATGCGCGCCGCCATCCGCGCCACATTGGCCGGCTCCTCCCGGTCCAGCCCGAAACCTCCCTTTCCCGGCGAGCCTTTCGGCACCGCACAGAAGCCGCAACCCCGCGTGCACACGTTGCCCAGAATCATGAACGTCGCCGTGCCCCGATGGAAGCACTCGTGAAGATTCGGGCACCGCGCCGATTCGCAAACCGTATGCAGTCGGTGAACTCGCAGCGCCGCTCGGAGCCGCGTCACCGCTTCGTGGTGCATCCCCTCCCGCCGCAGCCATGCCGGCAACCGGCCGGCGCCCCTGCCCGGGCCCCCAATCTGAATCAGCGCCTCGGCCGGCATCGAGTCAGTACTTGCGCGGGAACGGCTTGAACCCCAATTCCTGCAAGCGGGCTCTCAGCTTGACCAGCTCTTCGCCGCCCTCGATCGGCCCCACCAGCACCCGAATCCGGGGGTCGCCGGGCACTGGGGCAAGCCGCACCTGGAAGCCCCGCTCGTCCAGCGCCCCCATCAACTTCTCAGCATCGGTCCGGTTCGTCGCGGCTACCTGGAGGAACAACTGGCCCGGCTCGGGTTCGTCTTGCCGGCCGGTGGCGCCGGCAGCGGCGGCCGCCCCGGACCCCTCCGCCGCTTCGGTTGGGCCGGACGCCTCCTCCGTTCCTCCCACGTCCTCCTCGGCGCCGCCCGCCACTTGCGCTTCCTCCACCCGCGCCTCGGCTCGCACCGCCGCCGGTTCGCCCTTTTCCGCCTCGCCGGCTTGAGCCACCTCCGCCGGCCCGGTGTTCCGGCCCACTACGTACCCCATCGTGAAGAACACACACAGCAGCACCACCACGATGAAGAACACCAGCAGCAACTGCTTGTTGCCCATCACGAGCTCAAATTCGCGCCCTTGTCTTCCCCGCATCGCCGAATCCGCCCTCTTACGTAAGGGCGGGCCCACCTCCTTCGGTGTCGGTCCGCTTTTCCGCCCGCCCTTCGGCCACTGCCTGCGCCAGCAGGTCTCTCACCGAAGTAAAAATGTCCACCGGCAGGGGAAAGACCACCGTCGTGTTCTTCTCCGCCCCGATCTCGACCAGCGTCTGCAAGTAGCGAAGTTGGATCGCCACCGGCTGCCTCTGAATGAGCTCTGCCGCCTGCGTCAGCTTCTCCGCCGCCGTGAACTCCCCGTCGGCATGGATGATCTTGGCCCGCCGCTCCCGCTCCGCTTCGGCTTGCTTGGCGATCGCCCGGATCATCACCTCCGGCAGATCCACTTGCTTGATCTCGACCATCGTCACCTTCACCCCCCACGGGCCGGTGTGCTTGTCGAGCACCTCCTGCAAGCGCACGTTCAGCTTCTCCCGCTGGCTCAGCAGCTCGTCCAGCTCGACCTCGCCCAGCACGCTCCGCAGCGTCGTCTGCGCCAGCTGCGATGTCGCATACAGATAATTCGTTACCTCGATCACCGCCCGCTGCGGGTCGATCACCCGGAAATACACGACCGCGTTCACCTTCACCGTCACGTTGTCGCGCGTCACCAGGTCTTGCGCCGGCACCTCCATCGTCTCGATCCGCAGCGACACCCGCACCATCCGGTCGATCGGGGCAAAAACTAGAATCAGGCCCGGTCCCTTCGGCCGGGGTAGCACACGCCCCAGCCGGAAAATCACGCCCCGCTCGTACTCGGCCAGAATCTTGATCGCCGACAGCAGGTAGAGGACTACGATCACCAGCGCAATCGTCGGAATGTCAAACATGAGTGTCACCTTCCTTCCGCGCGGCAGGCTCGACGATCAGTCGCAGCCCGTCCACTTCTTTAACCCGTACCCGGGAGCCCGCTTCCACCGGCGTCACCGCCGTGGCCTCCCAAAACTCGCCGTGAATGAACACCCGGCCATCCGGGTTCAGCGCCGAATGGGCGACGCCGAGCTCGCCGATCATCCCCGCGCTGCCCGTCATCACCTTGCCCCGCCGCGCCCGGATCACGAGCGTCAGCAGAAACACCGTGATCAGCGCAAACGGCAACGCCACGCTCAGCGCCGTGCCCAGACGGATCCGCAACTCCGGCGGGCCCTCCACCAGCATCAGCGCCCCCAGAATCATCGCTACCGCCCCCCCGATGCCCAGAATCCCGCCCGAAGCGAAGTGGGCCTCCAGAATGAACAGAATGATCGACAGCACCAGCAGCGCCACCCCGATCCAGTTAATCGGCAGAACCGACAGCGCCGACAACCCTAGCAGCAGCAGAATCCCTCCGGCGACGCCGGGCGCAATCAGCCCCGGCGAGGAAAACTCAATATACAGCCCCAGAGCCCCCAGGATCAAAATGATGAATGCGATGTTGGGATCGCTGATCGCCGTCATCATCTTCTCCCGGATGCTGAGTTGATACTCGATCACCATCGGAGCCGCCAGCGCCAGCTTCTGTTTCCTGCCGTCGAAGCGCACGATCTCCCGGCCATTCAGCACCGCGAACAACTCCGCTTCGTTGGCCGCCGTCAAATCGATCAGCCGGTTCTCCAGCGCCTCGGTCTCAGTAAAGGCCCGCGCCTCGAGCACGGCCTTCTCCGCCAGTTCGCTGTTTCGCCCCCGCTTCTGCACGATGCTCCGCAGCGCCGCCGCCGCGTCGCTTTCCGCCTTCCGCCGCAGCACCGGGTCCATCTTCTCGCCCAGCAGCACCGGCGAGGCCGCCCCCGTGCGCGTGCCCGGCGCCATCGCCGCCACGTCGCCTGCCTGAAGAATGAAGAAGCCCGCCGAGGCCGCCCTCCCTCCGCTCGGCGTCACGTAGGTCACCACCGGCGCCGGCGACGCTACGATCTTTTCCACTACCTCACGCGTCGCTTCCAGCAGCCCCCCCGGCGTGTTCAGCCGGATCAGCACAAGGTCCGCCTGCTCCCGCCCGGCCTGCTCGATCGCGTGCCCGACGGTCTCCACGGTGATCGGATGGACTACCTTATCCACCGACACCGCCACCACCCTCGACTGCGCGGCCGCAAGTCCCGTCCACAGCAGCAACGCTACGCCTGGCGCCATCCGCGAAGCCATCAGCCTAACCCAACTATAACACCAGCCCCAAACCCAAGCTTCAGCTTGCGATCCGCCCGCCCGAGTATAATTCAAGGCAGAGGAATGTCATGAAACTTCACCCCGCCCCAGCCGCCCTATTGTCGGCCGCGCTGTGTTTCGCCGCCGGCAAACCACCCCCGCAGGCTCACGGCGCCAACGACAAGCTGCGCCTCGAGGCAACGCTGTACACCGGCCGCGACGAAATCCGCCGGCTCCTCGGTCACGAGCTCGAAAAGGGCATTGTCGTCGTCGAAGTGCGCCTCGAGCCGCTGGGCGGAGCCCCGCTCAAAGTCTGGCATGAGGACTTCATCCTCCGCTCCGACAAAGATGGCCAGAAGTCCGAGCCGTACGATCCCGGCCAAATCGCCGGCTCCGCCGTGCTCCGGCTGGTCTCAACCTACGAAGGCGGCCAGGTCATGCACGAAGATCGCGGCCCGGTGTGGGGCGGCATGGGCGGCCGGCGTCCCGGTCGTCTCCCTGGTGCGACTTCGGGCGGATTCGGCAATTCCGCCGCCGTCGAAAATACCGAGACCCGGCCCGGCCCCGAGGCCGAGGCGGCCGAGAATCCGCTGCTGGCCGCGCTACGCGCCAAGCTCCTCGAGGAAAAGGAAACCGCACGCCCCCTGTCCGGCTTGCTCTACTTCCCCCTCAGCGGCAAGCACAAGCCCAAGCAACTGTGGCTCCACTACCAGGGCGAGGCCGGCAAGCTCGACTTGCGCTTCAGCAAACCCTGACCCCGGTTCCCGTACATGCGCATCGACGACTTGGACACCCCCGCCCTTCTCATCGACCTCGACGTGATGGAGCGCAACCTTAACCGGGCGGCCGACTATGCCCGCCGCCACAACCTCCGCCTCCGCCCCCACACCAAAACCCACAAGATCCCCGCCCTGGCCCGTCGCCAGCTCGACTCCGGCGCCGCCGGCATCACCGTCGCCAAGGTCGGCGAGGCCGAAGTCATGCTCGGCGCCGAGCCGCCCGACCTGCTGGTCGCCTACCCGGTCGTCGGTCCCCGCAAGCTCGAGCGCCTCATCGCCATCGCCCGCCGGACTCAGGTTACCATCGCCCTGGATAGCCTCGCCGTCGCCCAGCCCCTGTCGGAAGCCGCCTCCGCCGCCGGCATCCCCATCGGCGTGCTCGCCGAAACCGATGTCGGCCTCGGCCGCGTCGGCGTCCAGCCCGGCAACGCCGTCGTCGAACTCGCCAAGGGCCTGGACACCCTCCCCGGCCTGTCGCTGAAGGGCTTCGCCTTCTACCCCGGCCACATCAAAGCCCTCGACGAGGACGGATTCCACGCCATCGAGCGCCTTTCCGCCCTTGTCAGCCAGGTCGCCGCCGACTTCCGCCGCGCCGGCTTGCCCGCCGATATCGTCAGCGGCGGCTCCACCCCCACCTTGTTCCACTCCCACCGCGTCCGCGGCATGAACGAAATTCGGCCCGGCACTTACATCTTTAATGACCGCAACACGGTCGCCTGCGGCGGCGCTTCCTTGGAGGACTGCGCGGCCACCATCCTGGTCACCGTCGTCTCCACCGCCCGCCAGAACGGCATGATCGTCGACGGCGGTTCCAAAACCTTCTCCTCCGATCGCCTCGCCACCACCGGCGAGGCCACCTTCGGCCACCTGCTCGACGCCCCCGGCGCCCGCTTCTTCGCCCTCAACGAGGAGCACGGCTACGTCGACCTCGCCGCCTGCCCCCGTAAGTTCCAGGTCGGCGAGCGCGTCCGCATCATCCCCAACCACATCTGTGTCGCCATGAACCTCCACGAGCGGGTCTACGGCGTGCGCGGCGACGAGGTCCTCGAGACTTGGCCGGTGGAGGCCCGCGGCAAACTCCAGTAAGCTGCCGCACAGTGCCGCCAGTGAACACCACGGCCGGCAGATACGATGAACTCCCCTACGCCGGCTTTCCCCGTGCTTTCACCCACCCCGACCGGCTCTTTACCGTCGCCGCCCTCTTCGGCATGCAACCCGCCCCAGTCGAGCACGCCCGTGTGCTCGAAATCGGTTGCGGCGACGCCGCCAACCTCATCGCCATGGCCTACCCCATGCCCCGCGCCGCCTTTTGCGGCATCGACCTCTCCGAGCGCCACATCGCCCTCGGCCGTTCCGTCGCCGAAGCCCTCGGCCTCGCCAACTTGGAGCTTCGCTGCCAGGATTTGATGGATTTCGAGCCCCCGTCCGCCGCCTTCGATTACGTCATCGTCCACGGTCTCTATTCCTGGTCGCCGGAGTCCGTGCGCGACCGCATCCTGCTGCTGTGCCGCCGCTGCCTCGCCCCCCAGGGCGTCGCCCTCGTCAGCTACAACACCTTCCCCGCCGGCCACCTGCGGCGAATGCTCCGCGAGATGATGCTCTTCCACGCCCGCCACGCCGCCGGCCCCCACGACCGGGTTGCCCGCGCCCGCGAGTTTCTCGGCGTGCTGGCTCACGGCGAGGGCGACTCGGAGCTCTACGGCGTCGGCCTCTCCAAAGAACTCACCCGCCTCCGCCAAATGCCGGCCGACGCGCTCTTCCACGACGATCTCAGCGACATCTACGAGCCGGTATACTTCCGCGACTTCATCGCCCATGCCGCCCGCCACCGGCTTCAATTCCTCGCCGAAAGCGACCTCCACGAAATGCAGATCCCTCCCGCCGCCGCCGAAGCCGTCCGGCAGTGGAGTCAAGGCGACCCTGTGCTGGCCGAGCAGTACCTGGACTTCCTCGTCTGCCGCCGCTTCCGCGCCACTTTGCTCTGTCGCGCTGAGGTCCCACTCGATCGCCACCTGAAGCCCTCCCGGCTGGCCGGCTTGTATGTCGCCTCCCCGCTCCGCCCGGCCGCCGCCACCGACACCTTCCTTGGCCCGAAAGAACAGAAGGTTTCCCTCGACCTGCCGTTGGGCAAGGCGGCCCTCCTCGAGCTCTCTCACGCCTTCCCGGCTCCGGTGCTGTTCGAGCAACTGGTCGAGCGCGCGGCCGAATCCGCCCCGGGGTACGTGACCGCTCCGGCCGCAGCCCTCGGGGATCTCCTGCTCCGCCTCTACTCAGTCGGCTTGGTCGAGCTCTACCCCACCCCCGCCCGCTTCACCACCGCCGTCGCCGAACGCCCCCTGGCCAGCGCCCTGGCCCGTTGGCAGGCCGCCCGCTCCGATACTGTCTTCACCCTCCGCCACCACACCGTTCGGCTCGAAGACCGCTACGTCCGCGCCCTCCTCTGCCTGCTCGACGGCTGCCACGACCACGCCGCCCTCGCCGCCGAAATGTCCCGCCTCACCGCCGCCCCCATCACCGTCCAATCCATCCACGCCAAGCTCGAAGAAGTCGCCCGCCTCGCCCTCCTCGAACTTCACCCTCACCATCTCCCCTGACCCCCCGTCCCGGGGCCGGTCCCCCCGGTCCGCCCCCAAGGTGGAGCCAGCAGTCCTGCTTGCCACACCGGCAGTCGTGCCGGTGGCCGGGCGTCACGCCCGCCGCACGGTGCCAGCCGCGCTCTTGTGTGATCTCCCCACTATCCGCGTTAATCCGCGTCCATCCGCGGCCCCTCTTCCCCACAACCAAATCCGGTGCCAGCCACCTCACAGATGAGTACTTTCCCAACACAAGGCTTCGGATCCCCCAGGGCGCCGGCTGCGCTGTTTCCCACCGTCACACCCGTACGGCACTCGCGATCCACTCATTCCACACCACTTATAAATCACCGCCCTAAGCTTCTCCGTTGACCCATGCGACAATATCGGTGACCTCCGCCCGAACCGCGCTCCCTGCCGCCCCATCCACGGAGGTAATCGTTTCTTCATGACTTCGACTACTTGTCGGCCGTGGCCAACCCCGCATCCACCCACTCCCAGATCGGGTTCGTTTCGCCAAAACCACCGCCGCCCAATTTCGCAAACTCAAAATAAGACCCCTCGTGCGTTCCGCCAGCCCCCTTGTTGCATCGCCTCCGGTACCCAAAACCAATACGTACTAGTACCGCCAACCGCGATCTCCCATTCAGTCCCCGCCCGCTTTCCAGTAGGATGGCAGAAGCGACCCACCACCATGCGACTCAACCGCCTCCTCGTTTTCCCTGTCCTGGCCGCCATGGCTTCGCTGCCTCTGCCGGCTGCCCCGGTCACCCAAGCCATCAAGCTCGACCATTTCGGCTACCGCCCCGCCGACCTGAAGATCGCCATCTTCACCGCCAGCCCCGGCGCCGCCGTCCAGATCCGCGACACCGCCGATGCAGTTGTCTTCACCGTCCCCTATGACGGCGGCACTATCATTAATAAAGGCAACGACGGCGCCCCCTCCGGCGACAACGTCTGGTGGGTCGATTTCACCCCCTTCGCCACCCCCGGCGTCTACCGCCTCTACAGCCCCGCGCTCGGCGCCCAGTCCTATGACTTCGAAATCGGCGACGGCGTCTACAATCCGGCCGTACGCGCCGCCCTGAAGAGCTTCTATTACCAGCGGTGCAACACCCCGAAGCTCGCCGCCCACGCCGGTGACTGGGCCGATCCCGCCGCCTGCCATATGAGCGACCTCGCCACCGGGCCCGCGCCCGGCCACGCCGACTATGGCCTCCGCGACCTCACCGGCGGCTGGCACGACGCCGGCGACTACAACAAGTACGCCTGGTCCGCCGTCTCCACTGCCATCCTCACCATGCTGCGCGCCTACGAGGACAACCCCGGCGTGTTCACTGACGACCTCAACATCCCCGAGTCCGGCAACGGCCTCCCCGACCTCCTCGACGAAATCAAATGGGAGCTGGACTGGCTCATGAAAATGCAGCTGCCCGACGGCTCGGTCCTCTCCCAGATGCACGTGCCCAACTTCGAGTCGAACTCGCCGCCCAGCGCCGACACCACCCCCCGCTACTACCAGAACCCCACCCTGGAATCGGGCGCCGTGCTGGCTGGAACCTCCGCCCTCGCTTCCCGCATCTACGCCGCGGCCGGCATGACCGCTTACGCCGCCACCCTCAAGCAGGCCGCGCTCAACGCCTGGAACTGGCTCCTGACCCAGGGTGACAGCAAACAGAAAGTCTGGGCCGCCGCCGAGATCTTTCGCCTGGACTCCTCCGTTACCTCCGCCCGCAATTACGTCGACAGCTTTTACTCGAACAACTGGGCCGGCGTCTTCCTCGACCCGCCCCACTACGACAGCCACGCCGCCATCACTTACGTCCAGGCCCCCGGCGCCACCCCGGCCGTCGTCGCCAACATGCGCAGCCAGATCGCCTGGCAGGCCGACTACCTCTTCGCTAACGACGACCTCTATCGCAACGGCATGCCCGACTGGCAGTACTACTGGGGCTCGAACAGCCCGCGCGCCGTCATCGGACTCTTCCTGCTCGCCGCCGCCAAGCTCAATGCCACCGGCAACCACACCCCCGACGAATGCCGCCGCCACGCGCTCGACTTCCTGCATTTCTTCCACGGCCAGAACACCCTGAACATGCTCTACCTCAGCAACATGGCTGCCTCCGGCGGCGAGCACTCCTCGTTCCAGCTCTATCACGCTTGGTTCGGCGACTCCAATAACTCCTACTCCCGGACCAACTTCATCGGCAAGCCGCCCGCCGTCGCCGAGCCCGATTACCCCTATTTCAAAGGAACCGACAACCTCGGCATCAACGACAACAAGTCCTCCCTCTACGGCCCCGCACCCGGCTTCGTCCCCGGCGGCCCCAACAAGAACTACTCCGGCGACGCCATCCCCCCGAAAAACTCCCTCTACTACAACCGCTTCTACCGTGATTGGAACGATCAGACCGTCTGGACCGCCCGCACCTGGGAAATCACCGAAAACTCGATTGGCTACCAGGGACCCTACGTCGCCCTTGGCGCCTACTTCATGACTCCCTCCGCAACCCCCTGCACCGCCGACGCTGAGTGCGACGACGGCCTGTTCTGCAACGGAGCCGAGCGCTGCCTCGCCGGCGCCTGCACGCCCGGTGAGGACCCATGCCCCGGCCAGGGCTGTGATGAAGCCGCCGATGCCTGTTCCGCCTGCGACAACGACGGCGTCTGCGAAGCCGGCGAAGACTGCGCCAACTGCCCGGTCGACTGCATCTCCGGCGGCGGAGGATGCGGCAACGGCCTCTGCGAACTCGCCATCGGCGAGGACTGCCTCTCTTGCCCGGCCGATTGCAACGGCAAGCAGGGCGGCAATCCCAAAAACCAGTTCTGCTGCGGCGACGGAGCCGGCAGGAATCCGGTCGGCTGCGGCGATGCCCGCTGCACCACCCAGGGCTTCGCCTGCAACCCCACCCCGCCCGAGCCGTACTGCTGCGGTGACTCGGCCTGTGCGGGGGCCGAAAGCTCCTGCAATTGCGCCCTCGATTGCGGTCCGCCCGCCGCCAGCGAACTGCTCGCCTGCGCCGACTACCAGGACAACGATTGCGACGGCGTCACCGATTGCGCCGACAACGACTGCGCCGCCGACGCCTCCTGCCAACCCGCCGGCTGCGACAACGACGCCGTCTGCGAGCCCGGCGAAAACTGCGACACCTGCCCCTCCGACTGCCCCGGCAAATCCAACGGCCCGCCCTCCGGACGTTACTGCTGCGGGGACGGCTCGCTCCAACCCGCCGAAGGCAGCGGCGCCGTCTGCGACGGTAACCCGTAAGTGGCGCAAGCTTCAGCTTGCGCCACGCCCTAGTACAATTATGGTTTCCATGCGCATTGCCCTCGGGCAGATCAACACCACTGTCGGCGATATGGCCGGCAACGTCGATCTGATCATCGCCATGGCCCGGCGGGCGGCCGAGGGTGGCGCCGAGATGGTCGTGTTCCCGGAGCTGGCGGTAACCGGCTACCCTCCCCGCGATCTTTTGGAAAAACCTAGCTTTTTCGAGCGCACCGAGGCCGAAGAGGAACGCCTGGCCGCCGCCCTGGCCGCTCTCGACACCGTCATCGTCTACGGCACCGTCGCCCGGTCCGACGCCTCGGCCGGCAAGCCCGCCCTCAACCTCGCCGCCGTGCTCGACCACGGCCGCGTCGTCTTCCGGCAGCCCAAGATGCTGCTGCCCACTTACGACGTCTTCGACGAGGGCCGCTACTTCCTGCCCGCCGAGCGCCAGGAGGTCTTCCCCATCGCCGGCCTCAACGTCGCCCTCACCGTCTGCGAAGACGCCTGGAACGACAAGCAGTTTTGGGAGCGGCAGCTCTACCGCCGCGACCCTGTCGAGGAACTTGCCGGCGCCGGCGCCCAACTGCTGGTCAGCATCAATGCCTCGCCCTACCACATGGGCAAGCGCGAACTCCGCCGCGACATCTTTGCTTCCACCGCCCGCCGCCACCATCTCCCGCTCGTCTACGTCAACCTGGTCGGCGGCAACGACCAGCTCGTCTTCGACGGCAGCAGCTTCGCCATGGACGCCGAAGGCCAAGTTATCGCCTCGGCCGCCTCCTTCCGCGAGGACCTTGTTTTCGTCGATCCCACGACCGGCCAGGGCGACCACCACGAGAACCTCCCGGACCTCGACGAGGAGGTCTATGAGGCCCTCGTCCTCGGCGCCCGCGACTACATCCGCAAATGCGGCTTCCACCAGGTCCTGCTCGGACTCAGCGGCGGTATCGACTCCTCCCTTACCGCCGTCCTCGCCGTCGACGCCGTCGGCAGGGAGAACGTCACCGGCGTCGCCATGCCCGGGCCATACTCGAGCGAAGCGAGCCTCCGCGATGCCCGCCGGCTCGCCGCCAACCTCGGCATCCGCTTCGAAATCGTCGATATCAACGGCCCCTACTTCAAATTCCTCGAAGTGTTGGACCCCCTGTTCGGTGACCGCCCCCGCGACGTCACTGAGGAGAACCTACAGGCCCGGCTGCGCGGCGTCACGCTGATGTCGCTGTCGAACAAATGGGGCGCTCTGGTGCTCACCACCGGCAACAAAAGCGAGCTCGCCGTCGGCTACTGCACCCTCTACGGCGACATGGCCGGCGGGCTCGCCGTCATCAGCGACGTCCCCAAGACGTTGGTGTACCGGCTGGCCCGCATCGCCAACCGGCGCCACGGCCCGGTCATACCCGAGAGCGTTTTCACCAAGCCCCCTTCGGCCGAGCTGCGCCCCAACCAGAAGGACACCGATTCGCTCCCGGACTACGAACTCCTGGACGCCATCCTGCGGCTGTATGTCGAGGACTACCTGCCGCCCCAGCCGATCGCCGAGAAGCTGAACCTCCCGCTGGATCTCGTCCGCCACGTCATCAACATGGTCGACCGGAACGAGTACAAGCGCCAGCAGGCCGCCCCGGGCATCAAGGTCACCAGCAAGGCCTTCGGCATCGGCCGCCGCTTCCCGATCGCCCAGAGGTTCACCCAATGAGGCGCGCTGCGCCCGCCGGGCTCCTCTGCGCCGCCCTGCTCGCCCCGCAGCCGGTCCCCTCCCCGCGCGTCGGCCCCGCCGACGGTGGCGGCTTCCTGCTCAACAGCGGCTGGGTGGTGCGCCCAGCCGGGCGGTCGATTCCGCTCGAGACCCTGCCCATCGCCTGCCAACTGTCCCCGGACGGCCGGTTTGTTCTGGTCCTGCACGCCGGCTACCAGCAGCCCTCGCTGGCTGTCTTTGACGCCGCCTCGCTCCGCCAAATCGACCGCGAGCCCCTCGAGGATGCCTGGCTCGGCCTCGCCTTCGCCCCCGGCGGCCGGCTCGTCTACGCCGGCGGCGGCGCGTCAGCCAACATCTACGAGCTGGCCCTGTCCGAGGACGGCAAGCTCGAGCGGCAGCGGACGTTCTCGGCCGTGCCGCGCGGCGAGCAGAAAACCGATGCCGATTTCATCGGCGACGTGGCCGTCAGCCCCGACGGCCGGCTCATTTATGCCGCGGCGCTGTTTGCCAACGAGGTCCGGGTCATCAACCCCCAGTCCGGCTGGGTGATCGAGCGCTTCCCCACCCCCCGCCGGCCGTACCGACTCCTGTTTCATCCCGACGGCAAGTCCTTCTACCTCACCAGTTGGGCCGAGGGCTCCATCCACCGCCTCGACAGCGGCGATGGCCGCCAACTCTCGATGCTCCGGCTCGGCGCCCAGCCCATGGACATGGCCTGGAGCGAGAAGCAACCGCTCGATCAGGACACCGGCGCCGCTCCGCCCTGGCGCGCCCGCCTGTTCGTCGCCGCCGCCAACACCAACCGCGTCTACGTCCTGGGCATTACCGAAAGCCAGGACATGCGCCTGATCGAAACCATCAACGTCGCCATGTGGCCCCGCCAGCCGCTCGGCATGACGCCGTCAGCCCTGGCGCTCAACGCCGACCAGACCCGGCTCTACGTCGTCTGCTCCGACGCCAATGCCGTCGCCGCCGTCGACATCCGCCGCGAAAAAAGCCGCGTCGTCGGTTTCCTCCCCGCGGGCTGGTATCCCACCGATGCCGCTCCCCTGCCGGGAGGGCGGCTCGTCGTATTGAACGGGCGCGGCGAACGAAGCTATCCGAATCCTGGGGGGCCGAACCCGCTGCGCCAGCCGGCCCCACCTTACTCCGGCAGCGCTTCGCCGCAGTATGTCGCCGCCTTGCAGAAAGGCTCCGCGACGGTCTTCGAACCGGCGGACGACAAGCAACTGTTCGAGTGGACCAAAGCCGCCCTGCGCCTGTCTCCTTACGAGGACCGCAAGCTCGATGTCGTCCCGGAGCCACCGGAGTCCCCCTTGCCGCGCGGGCTGGAGGCGCCGGCCCCGCCGGAGTCGCCGGTCAAGCATGTGCTTTACATCGTCAAGGAGAACTGCTCCTACGACCAGGTCCTCGGCGACTTGGGCAAGGGCCACGGCGATCCCTCGCTCGCCGTCTTCGGCGAACAAGTCACCCCGAACCATCACAAGCTCGCCCGGGAGTTCGTCCTGTTCGACAACTTCTACGCCTTGGGCGACGTGGACGCTGACGGGCGCAGTTGGTCCACCGCCGCCATCGCCCCGCCCTTTGTCCAGCGGCTCTGGCCCGCCGTGTACGCCGGCCGCCTGAAACGTTACGACTTCGATGCCGGCGAGCTGGCCGCACTGCCCGCCGCCGGCTACCTGTGGACCAACGCCCTGAGCGCGGGGCTGACCGTCCGAAACTACGGCTTCCAGGTCGCCAACCACCAGACGCCGGTCGGCGGCATCCATGTGAGCCGCGTGCTCGACCCCGGGCTGGCGAAGCACACCAATCGCCGCTTCCGCGGTTTCGACCCCGACTACCCAGACGTAGAGCGGGCCAAGGTGTTTCTCGAGGACCTCGCCGAGATGGAGGAGACCGGCCAGATGCCACGCCTCATGGTCATGCACTTGGGCAACGATCATACCTCCGGCACGCAGTCCGGCAAGCTCGCCCCCAAGTCCGCCATGGCCGACAACGACTACGCCCTCGGCCTGATCGTCGAAGCCTGCTCCAACAGCCGCTTCTGGCCGGAGATGGCGATCTTCGTGGTCGAGGATGACGCCCAGGGCGGCGCCGACCACGTCGATTCGCACCGCGCCCCCGCCTTCATCCTTTCCCCGTTCACCCGGCGCGGCATCGTCGACAGCACCTTCTACAACACCGCCTCCGTGCTCCGAACCATCGGGCTGATCCTCGGCCTCCGGCCGATGACCCAATTCGACGCCGCGGCAACCCCGATGGGCATCGCCTTCCAGCCCGAGCCGGACACGACGCCCTACACGGCCGTGAAACCGAGGGTCCCCTTGGACGAGCGCAACCCTTGAGGCCTCGACGCCCGATGCGATGAATCCTAAGGCCAGACGGACCGCAGTGCGGCGGCCGCCATCGAGGCGATTCGGCTCTCCCCGCCGCTCGCCGCCAGCGACAGGGTCTGATCGTCCGGCTCCGGGCTGACGCAGAACGACATCACATAGCGGCCGCCGGCGGCGAAGATCTCCACCGACGTCCGGTCGACCAGCACGCGCAGCTTCAGGCCGGCGGAAACGCCATCGAGCTTGACGGACTTGCCCAGGAAGGCGAGCTCGCCGGTGCGGCAGGCGTAAGTGAGACGCATGCCGCGGATGCCCAACTCGATGGCCCGAGCCTTTCCGGGGTCGACCTCCAGCTCGAGGTCCCACAGCTCCCCTTCGAGGCCCGCGAGGGGGTTGTCTCCCGGCCGGAGCGGGCCCGGTTCGAAACCGTGGCGCCGCGCGCGGAGCTTGCCGATCTCGGCGACCGGCTCGGCGAACAGGCGGATGCCCTCCGGCGTCGTCCGCAGCGACAGCAGCCGCGGAAACGTCATCTGCTGGTTGAAGGGCATGCCCTGGTAGGCGAACGGCTCGCCCTCCTTCGGCCGGTGGCGCATCCAGCCGATCAGGATCCGCCGGCCGTCCGGCACGTGATTCCAGGTCTGCGCGGCGTAGCAGTTCGCGCCCCATTCGCTGGGCAGCACTTCGGTTTCCGGTGTGAACCGCCGCCCATCAAACCGCCCGATAAGGTGCCGCCCGCCGCCCTCCCACATCACCCAGCGCGTGTTGGCCGGGTCGCCGTCGACGGCCAGTTCGAACAGCTCGGGGCACTCGTGCCCGTCGGGAAAATCGATGTCGCTGAGCTCGCTCCATTCCTTCAGGTTCCCCGACTCCAAGAGGCGGAACTTGCCCCGGTCCAGGTACAGAACCATGACCCAGCGCCCGCTCGGTTCGTGCCGGAAGACTTTGGGGTCGCGGTTCCTGGCGGCGATATGCCCGATGATCGGGTTGCCCGCGTACTTGGTCCATGTGCGGCCCCGGTCGGTGGAATAGGCCATCGACTGCGTGTAGGGGTTGCCGGCTGAGGTGTAGAACGCCACCAGGGGCGGAACGCCGCCGCTCCCCAGAGCGGAGGTGTTATCGTGATCCACCACCGCCGAGCCCGAGAAGATGGTCCCCAGCGCGTCCGGATGGAGCGCCTCGCCCAGCTCCGTCCAGTGCACCAGGTCCGGGCTCACGGCGTGACCCCAGGTCATGTTGCCCCAGTTGACGCCGTAGGGATTGTGCTGGAAGAACAGGTGGTATTCCCCATCGAGCCACGCCAGGCCGTTGGGGTCGTTCGTCCAGCCGGTGCGGGGCGTAAAGTGAAACTGAGGGCGGCGTGGCTCGTGGTACAGGTTATCGGGTTGCCGGAGCGTGTCGTCCTGCTGAACCAACCCGGCAAGCGCGGGGTCCTCGCACTCCAGCCGCAGCGTTTGCCCCTTCCACTGGGCGACATCCACGGACGCCCAGTACAGAGGTGGGGCGCCTGGCTCGGCGAAGTCGATGTCGAAGTAGCGCACCGCTTCGCCCCCTAACAGCAGCCGGACCTTCACCCGGTCCTTGTCCGCCGGCGCCACCGGAAAATGCAGGTAGCGGCCGGTGATTCGCACCTCACGGGACGCCGCGGCGCCCGCCGGCCCCATCACGGCGCCCGCCGCGCCCGCCAGCCACTGCCGCCGGCTAAGCAACGCCATGCCCGCCAGTGTAAACGAGACGACCGGAGCGCCGCCGAAGGGATCGGTCGTCTCGGGCGGTCCTGGCGGATGCAGGTCTTCCACCAGCCCGCGCCTGGCCTGTTCTGCGAGCTCGGATTTCTGTTACCGTCTTGCGTTAAACGTGAAACGGCAGTAGGATTCGCTTGTGATCCGGTCGTTCCGGGATCGGGAGACCGAAAACAGATCCCGCCGGGAATACAGCCGGAGATTTCAGGCAACTGCCCAAGTGGCGAAACGGAAGCTCGACCACACTCACTCCGCCGTGGCCCTGGCGGATCTTGCAGCCATTCCGGGGAACCGCCTTGAGGCTCTCGCCGGCGATCGCAAAGGGCAATACAGCATCCGCATCAATGACCAGTGGCGGATTTGCTTCTGTTGGGCTGATGCCGGCGCCTTTGAAGTCGAGATTGCGGATTACCATTAGCGAGCTTGGATTATGGCGAAGAAGACGAAGACCATGCCTCCGATCCATCCGGGCGAAACATTACGGGAAGACTTTCTCAAGCCGCTTGGCCTGACCGCCGGCCGCCTCGCAATCGAGTTGGCGGCGCCGGTCACTCGGGTCAATGATATCGTTCGTGGCAAGCGCGCCATCACCGCAGACACAGCCCTCCGCTTGGCGCGATACTTCGGAACTACACCGCAGTTCTGGATGAACCTTCAGGCAAATTACGACCTGGGGGTGGCTCAGGATGCACGAGGCTCAGAAATCGCTGCTCGGATCAGGCCCTACCGGGCAACGTGATGGCTGACCTGCTGAGGCTGCGTCGGGCTGCGGGCGGCGACGGCTCACTCGGCTTCAATCGCAGTGGTAGTAGAGCGCATTCTGTGCGATGCGACCCAGTGATTCCAGTTGAGGCGAGCCCGGATCGTAAGACCCCGTCAGGAACTCGGCGTAGCGGCGGCCGTCGGGGGGTTCGAGAAGCCGAAGTGCCCCGACATCGAAACGCCCCGGTAGCGGTTGCGGTCATTGATGGCCTCGACCGGAGTGCCGTCCGGCGTTTGCTCCTCGGCCGCGAAGCGGTGCATCACCGGGACGCCCAGCGCCCTCCCGCCCCCGGTTCAGCCGAAAGTCGCTCGCTGATCCGCCCCGGCGCGCTGATCATCCACTGCCGATAGGCCGGCCGTGTCCTCTCCATTTCGTGGTCCTTCAGTAGGCGATGGCCAGGGACTTGCAACGCATCAGCCCCGGCGCGTCGATCTGATAGACCGCCTCGTTCCCCCGGAAGTCAGACGGCCGCAAGACTTTCTCATGCTTCCGCTCGCCGCCGGCGGTTTGGTAGCGATAGGTCACGCGGATCGGCCCACGCACCGCCTTGGCGTCTCGCACCTTGAAACGAATCGTGTTCGAGCCGGCGAAGATTTGCGGGATCGACATGATGCCGGTCTCAAAGTACGCAACGAGCTTGATCGCCTTAAGCCCGGCCGGGGACTCACGACGGGAGCGCGGTCCCGGCTTGATCCGCAACTGGAACCGGTAGACGCCGTGAATGCCGGCGTCGGCGCCGTTAAAGCGCGCTCGTCCCAGCGGCACGTGAAACACGCCGGGCTCCTCCGCCAGCGCCTGCCAGCCGGACCAGACGTCCGGCTGGTCGGCGTTGCGGGGCTTGGCTTCGAGCGTGCGGATTTCGATTTTGGCGTCGCCCGCCAGCTCGCCTTCCAGCGTCCCCTCCACCAACACGTAGGGACTGTACAGGTCCACCACCGCCTCGCCATCCACCCTGGCGAGTCCGGCCTCCTCGACGTCCGGCTCATAGATGATCCTGCCCCAGGCTTGGCCAATCGTCCTGCCGCCGGCAACCTGAGCGTTGTATCCCTCGTCCGTAGGCACCGTCGCCAGGTACGGTTTCGCCCGCTGATAATTGGGGTCGTACTTCGGCCAGTTGCCGTTGAACATCGTCTCGGTCACACGGTAGAACCGCCCGGAGGGCAAGAACGGCTCCTCTCTCTGGGCCCGTGGGTTGGCCGGAACATAGAACAGGCGCGCAGAATTGTCCCAGAAGCGCTCGATGCGGGTCCCTTTCAGCAGGCGGAAGTTCATGTCGTGATATCGTGTCCCCATCCGGTATTGCCCGTTGCCGAAGACACACTCGACCGGTCGGCCCGCCTTCTCCCAGCTCTCCTCGGTGTCATACCAGCAGCGGTTGATCAATAAGGCGCGCTCCCATTCCCGCCCGAAGAACTCGAAGAACGGCCGGCTGCGATAGCGGTAGCTCCGGTTCCGAAGGATGTTGGCGTCCTCGCCCACCTCGATCCAGTCCAGTAGGCGGGCGTCCGGGGCATCCCGGTCGATCAGGTAGTAGCCGTAGCGGGCGTCGAAGGCGGCGTACCGGCCGTCCAGCCGCAGCCGGTACATAGTGTGGTAGGTGCCGTCCTCATGCATTGTGATGACACGCTCGGCCGAGGTCGGATCTCCGGTGTACTCCCGCCAGGCAGCCTCGGCGATCCGGCTGTGGGTGTCACAGTAGCCCCAGCCGTATACGAAAAGGTTCTTGTGGGCGTCGAGCACGTAGCTCTCCTGCCCGTAGGCGCCTTCATGGGCCTGGATCATGCCGCCCGTGGCCATCCGGTTAAACAGCCGCAGCCACTCGAAGAACGCCTTGCCGCGGTCGGTTTCCGAGGCGTTCTCAACGCCCGCCAGCCGCATCACGTCCCGCATCCAGCTTTTCAGGTCGGTGCACTGCGGCCAGGCGTCGCTGACGACCAGCGGACCGGTGATGGCGCCCAAATCGGCGCCGGAAGCCGGCCCGGCCATCACGGCCGAGAGCAAGCAAACGATGCAGGCCAGCCGTCTCATTACCCAGGACCGTACCGATGGTATCACCGGGCCGCGCCGCCATGGCGCGCCCGGGGAATCTCATATTATGAAGGCCATGGTGCGCTGTGCTAAATGCCTTGCTCTGCTGCTGGTCGCTGCGCTGTGGTTGGCGGGCCAGCGGCCGGATTTCGCGTCGTTCGAACAAGAAGCGGAGGTGGCGCGCTGGAAGGCCGCCGGTGCTGCGGAGGCGGCGCAGTCCAGATCGTTTCCGTCCTGGGAGGCGCACAGCCTGCGGGTGGTGGTGCCGGCAGGCGCGGCGGGCGGCGTCGAGACGAGCTATCTGCCTCGGGACTGGGGTGATTTTGAGGCGCTACAGTTCTTCGTCTACGCCGAGCAGCCTGCCACGCTGTCGGTTGAAGTGCAGGACGCCGCCGGGGCCATCGCGTCCCAGCAAACCGGGCTCCGGCGGGGGGGCAATCACGTCCAGCTCCGCACGGCCCGCTTCGCCGGGGCCGACTTGAGCCGGGTGGCGAAACTTGCCCTGCACGTGGCGCCGCCCGACAGGGCGGTCACCCTTTACCTGGACCGATTTCGCCTCGCGGAGTACAACGAAGTGCTCGCCAGAGACGGGCGGATGGACGCCCCGTATTCGGCCGAAATCGAAACGCCTCACTTTCCCTGGGCGCGGCCGTTCGTCAACGGGCCGCTCCGCGTGCTCATCGTGCCGGACGTGGCCCATGGCCGCGCGGCGATTGAGTTGGCCCAGCGGCTCCAGTGCGAACTGTTTCCGGTCACGCTGGGCGCCCGGTCAGGGACCAACCGCTGGGGATTCGGCGACTTCTACGGCCAGCGAGGCACCTCCTATGTCGCTCCCTTCAGCCTGGCGTACACGTACCTTGCCGACAACCTTTTGAACGGTCCTGACTATGACGTGATGGTGCTGCCAGGGACCCGGCCATGGGAGGAGTTCCCGGAGGTTGTCCGGTCCGCCATACGCCGGCGTGTCGAGCAGGGCATGGGGCTGGTGCTGATCGACATGGACGCCGGCGAGGGCCTCAGCCCGCTGGTTCCGGCGGGGTCGGGACAGCAACCGGGCGCGTGGCGCGCCGCCGGCGCCCACTACATCAGCCGCAACGTGCCCTTGCGCGCCTTCCCGTTCGACCAGCTCCGCCACCGTGTAATGAGGGCCACGGGGGAGCCGGTGATGGTTGCCGAGTCCGGAGCACCGGTTCTGGCGGTCCAGGAACTTGGCAAAGGGCGCGTGGTGGCGGCCGCCTGGCGGCAGCGCGGTCTGATCCCGCTTGTGGAGGACCAGTGGAGTGCGGAGGCCACCTGGCGCTACTGGGAGTATATGTACTCGCTGCTGGCGCGAAGCATCGTCTGGGCGGCACGTAAGGAACCCGCCGCGGGCATCGCGAGAATCGAGTTCGACCGCGGCCAGGATCCGCGCCTGGCGCGTGTTCACCTTTCCGGGCGGCCGGCGCCGGGTAGGAAACTGGCCGTTTGGGTTCGGGATGAGCACTGGGCCGAGGAGGAGACGCGAACTATCGAGCTTGACCCGGCCCGTCCGGTCGTCGAGTTACAACTCCCAGCAGAGCCCCGCGGGCGCTTGCACTTTGTGGACGTCCTGCTGAAGAATGCGGCCGATGAAGTGATCGACTGGGGTTCGGCCACCTATCAGAGGACGTTGCCGGCCGCTATCGCGGCGATCGAGTTCTCAGCGGACCGCTTCCCGGCCGGCGCGGCGGTGACGGGGCAGGTCGGGCTGGAGGGGACACTCGAGGCCGGCTCTCAGTTGCGGCTGCGCTTGTACGACAACTATGAGCGCCTGCTGGACGAGAAAACGGTCGAGCCGTCCGCCGGCGAAAACCGGTTCACGTTGTCCAGCCGCGGCTGTCTGACGCGTCTTGCCTCGGTTCAAGCCGACCTGGTTGTACACGGCCGGCTGCGCCAGCGGAAGCGGCGCGACGTCTTTATCCTCCGGCCCAAGAAGTGGGACCACTACGACGTGGTGATGTACCTGTTCGGCTCGGACCCGGCGCCCGGACTTTGGGACACCATCCAGCAGCGCCTGAAGGAGATGTACGTCACCACGCTATCCAGTTATCCGCTGGCGCTGTCCAAGCACGCCAACTTCGGCGTGCAGGCGCAGACGCGGATTTCGGGACAGGAATCGCCCGACGGGGAAGCGCGAAAACCGTACCTGGCGCGGAAGAACGATTACTTCAGGACAAGGGACAAAAAGTATTTATCCAGGATCTATTGCCTGAATGACCCGGCGTATCGGGAGCTTCAGCGAAAAGAAATCGAGGAGAAAGTAATTCCCTGGGTGCCTTTTTCTCCGATGAGTTATTACATTTATGAGGAGCCTTCGCTCACCTGCTATGACGACGCCATGGACCTTTGCTTCTCGCGGTTCTGCATGGCCAAGATGCGCGAGTGGCTGAAGACGGAGTACGGCGACCTGGAAGCGCTAAACCGCCAGTGGGGCACGCGGTTTACGAACTGGGACGAGGTCATACCGGATACCACGGAGGAGGCGCAGAGGCGGGGCAATTACTCCTCCTGGGCGGACCACCGGACGTTCATGGAGCTAACCTACGCCGAGAACTACGCCTACGTCAAACAGCTGCTGCGGAGGCACGATCCGGACGGCCGGGTGCTGCTTTCCGGCACGCAGTCATCGGCGCCGCATAACGGCTGCGACTACTCCCGGCTGGATCTCATCCTGGACCACCTCAACCCATACAACCACGAAGGCCAGATCGAGTTTCACCGGAGCTTCAATCCGCAACTGCGCCTGTCCGGCGGCGCCGGCTATGGGGTGCACGGGCGGGACGTGCTCTACAATTTCTACCGCAACCTGTTCCACGGCTACTGGGCGGGTTCCTATGTTTTCTGGCAGTACTCGATCCTGAATCCCGATTACCGCTTCAACGGGAGCGCCAGGGACATCCGCGAGGGTTACCGGGAAATCATCGACGGCGCGGTGGACAGCCTGATTCGCGGCGCCACACGGGAGAACAACGGCATCGCTATCCACTATTCCTACCCGAGCATTCATGGGGCCTGGATCGTGGACGGGAGCACGTTTCCGCCGGTGGGCCGGGGCCCGAATGACCTCGGCACGAACTGGGGACCGACAGGCGAGAAGTTTCGCGCCAGCCGCGACGGGTGGACCAGCGTTCTTGAGGATCTCGGCCTGCAATTCGACTACGTCGCCCGGCAGCAGATTGAGGCCGGGGAGCTGGTGGCGAGGAAGTTCCGCGTGCTGGTGCTGCCGTTCTCGGTGGCGATCAGCCGGCGCGAGGCGGACGAGATCCGCCGGTTCGTGGAGGCGGGCGGGACGGTCATCGCCGACGGTCACGCCGGAGTGATGGACGGCCATGCCGGGTGGCTGCCCCGGGGGTCGCTCGATGACCTATTCGGCATCCGGCGGGCGGGGCCGGCGCGGGAGAAGGAACTTGCCTCAGCTCAGCCGGAATCGACGCTGGAGCTGGCGGGCGCAGCGGCGCTCGATAAGCTCGATGGCGTGCCGGTCGTGCTGCGCAACCGCTACGGGGCGGGGAAGGCGATCTACCTGAACTTCTTCTTGACGACGTACCTGAAGGAGCGCCGTGCCGGGACCGCCGGCCGCCGGCGCCGGCTGGTTGGCCGGGCGCTCGAGGAGGCCGGTGTCACGAGCGCTTACAAGGTGCTCACCGCGGGCGACCGGCCGCTGGAGGGCTTCGAGCTCGTCCCCTATCGCGCGGGGAGCGCCGTGTTGCTCGGTCTGCTGAAGGAGAATGCGCCGCAGGTCGTGACGGAGCCCATTCGGATCCTGCTCGGCGGCCCCTATGAGGTGTACGATGTCCGGGCAAAGAAGCACCTCGGGCGACTCAGCGTGATCACGGATAGCATCCGGACGGCCGAGCCGAAGTTTTACGCCCTGTTGCCACGACCGGTGCGGTCCGTTGAGATTACCGCGACGGCTGAGCCCCGGCGGGGGCAGCCCTTCGTTTATGAAGTGACCGTCGATGCCGGAGCGGGCGTCGAAACGGCCCTCCGGGTCTGGGTCTACCGGCCGGGAGAGGCGCTGGCCCGAGAGTACTCGACCACGTTGCGGACACAGTCCGGCAAGGCGACGGGATCATTCCCGCTGGCGCTGAACGACCCTGCCGGGAGATGGAGGATCGTCGCGCGCGAAGCCATCAGCGGCCAAGAGGCTACACTAAGCTTCCAATTTCGGGGACAGGCTACGAAATCACCAAACCTCAAGGCCGTGGAAGATACCGGAGCGGCGAATTAGGGGATTTCGTAGCCTGTCCCCGAAATTGGGGTATAGTGCGGGCAATGAGGATGGGAATTGTGTTGGTGTTGTGGGCCGGGCCGGCGCTGGCGGCGGCGGTGACGGAGCTTTGGGCGCGCGGGTTTTCCGTGATTCCGACGCCGCAGCGGGTCGAGCTCAGCGGCGGTGTGGTCGAGGTTGACGAGGCCTGGCGGGTTGACGGTGATCCTGACAGCATGCCCTATCGGTCCCTGGTGGGGGACGCGGAGAGCTTTCACCATCTGCGGCTGAGCCGAGGCTCGGCCGACACCAAAGTGATCCGGCTGGCGGTCCGGCCGGGGACGGTCGCCACGGGCGCCGCGCCTGGCATCGACCGGCAGGCGTACCGCCTCAGCATCACAGATCGGGCGATCGAGGTCACCGGCAACGGGGAGGCGGGCCTGTTTTATGGGGTCCAAACGCTCGTACAGCTTTGGAAGCGCGATCCGGCGGGACGGCTGGTGCTGCCGCGGGCCGTGATCGAGGACTGGCCGAAGCTAGAGCTGCGGTTTCTTCACTGGGACACCAAGCACCACCAGGACCGAATCGAAACGCTGAAGCGCTACCTGGACTGGACGGCGCGGTTCAAGGCGAACATGATCGGCTTCGAGCTGGAAGATAAGTTCGCCTATCCGTCGCACCCGGTGATCGGGGCGCCGGGCGCGTTCACCCCCGAGCAACTGCAAGAGATTGTGGACTACGGGCTCGAGCGGCACATTCAGGTGGTGCCGGTGATTCAGGCGCCGGCGCACATGGCCTATGTGCTGAAGCATCCCGAGTTCGCCGAACTGCGGTCCGACGGCAACAACTACCAGGCGGCGGTGTGCGATCCCCGGACTTACGAGCTGATCTTTTCGATGTACGACGATGTGATCCAGGCGACCAAGGGCGTCGACTACCTGTTCGTGTCCACCGACGAGGTCTACTACGCGGGCATCGACAAGCGGTGCCGCGAGCCGTACAACGAGCAGAATCGGAGCCGGCACTGGGTGGAGTTCGTACGCCAAGCGGGGGAGCACCTCCGGCAGCGGGGGCGGCGGCCGCTGGCGTGGGTGGAGTACCCGCTGCTGCCGGAGCACGTGCCGCTGCTGCCTCCCTACCTGATTGACGGCGTCATCGGCGAGGAAGAGTATCTGGAGGGTGAGAACAAGCTCGGGATGCGGCAGTTGGCGTATGTGTCGATGCAGGGCAGTGAGTTGCTGTTTCCCAACCATCTCAGCCTGGAGACTGAGGGCGGCCTGACGCAGGGCCGGCTGGAGGGGGCGTACGAGCGCATCGCACATGGAAGGCATTGGCGAGGGAACCCGATTGGCACGTTCGGCGCCGCGTGGGACGATTCCGGGCTGCATAACGAGACGTTCTGGCTGGGGTGGTCCGCCGTGGCGCAATGGGGTTGGAACCCCGGGACGGCCTCGGTTGAGCAGCACGCCGCCGAATTCATCGAGACATACTACGGACCTGGGGCGGCGGGCATGATCGAGGCGTATCGTTCCCTCCAGCGGCAAGCCCGGGCGTGGGAGCGGACCTGGGACCGGATCGTCTCGCGCCGGCGTGGGCCGGGCTATGGGAACTCGTGGGGCAAGGGGATCGGCGTGACGCGCCGCGATCTGACGCTGGCGCCGCCGCCATTGCCGCTGCTGCCGGAGCTGGCCATCGAGCCGGCCTTCTCTAAGAAATACGCGGGCTTTTTGGCCGAAGCGCGCCGGAGGAGGCCCGAAAATGACGAGCTGCTGCTGCGGCTGGCCGAGAACTTCGGGCGCGTCGAGCGAAACCATTACAACCTCGAGGTCCTCGACGTTCTGGCGCGCTTCATCGGGCACCACTGGCGGCTGCTGGAGGGACTGGCCCAAGCGGAGCGTTCCCTGGAGGATGCCTACGCCAGCGTCCGCCGCCGGCAGCCGGCCCCGGCGGTCGGGCATCTGGTGGCCGCGCACAATACAGTGGATCGTCTGCGGCGCGAAGGCGAGCGCATCTTTGCCGACTTGAAGGCCGTCTACGAGAAAAGCCGGTACCCGAAGGGCCGCTCAGTCGCCGGCCGTGAGTTCTTCCATCAGTTCGACGACACCAAAGATCACTGGGCGGACCGGACGCCGGACCTGGGATTCATGATGGCGCCCGAGCGCGACATCGGCCTCGAGAAATGGCAACAGGAGCTGGCAGGCATCATCCGCTCCTTCGCGGCGGAGCGCAAGGTGCCGGTCAAAGGCCTGGCGGAGGCGCGGCTGGAGGAGTAGTGCGGGCCGGGGCAGTGATGCTGCTGGCAGCGGCGGCCTGGGCCGCGGAACTGCCCGGCAACCGGTGGGTCGAGCTCAGCCGGGACGCCGTCGGGGCGAGGCGTGGCAGCGCGGTGCGGTACGCCTCGGGCGCGCGGGCCTTCTTCTTATGGGGTTACATGAACGCCGATCCGGAACTGTTACAGGAGCAGCCCCTGATGCGGATTCCGGAGTACGATGTCGTCGCCTTCGACCCCGAGGACGGGCGCTGGCGCAACCACTTTCCCAAACCGTGGGAAGAGTTGTGGAGCCGCCGGTTACCTCTGGCATACGTGCCGAGGACCTATGCTGGGATCACCACGGGAAGCGAGCGCACAGTGCTGCGGGTCAACACCGACGAGGAGCCGGCCGCGCCTCGCCCCGATCTGAACATCGTGTTTGACCAGGTTGCCTACCGCCCGGCGGATAGCTCGCTGTACTACTTCACCGGCGGGCTTACGGCGGCCTATGACACCCTCCGCCGGAGGTGGCGGGACGTCGAGCCGCAGCATTCGCCGCCGCCGGTGCTAGGCGGCTCGCTGGCATGGGATCCGGTGCACGATGGGATGGTGCTGTTCGGCGGCGGGTACGTGGCGGAACGGGGGCCGGATGGCAAGCTGCGCGGTAACACGGGAACGTGGATCTATAGCGTCCGCGAGCGCGACTGGAAGATGCTGTCGCTGGACCTGGAGCCGCCGCCGCGGATGAACACCCGCCTGGTCTGCGACCGCAGGAACGAGGTGCTGGTGCTGTTCGGCGGCGATGGGCAGACCGAGTACCTGGCGGACACGTGGCTGTTCGATCTGCGGGCGCGGCGGTGGAGGAAGTCGGAGGCGCCGGGCGGTCCGGCAGCGCGTGCCGGCCACTTTACGGTGTGGGACCCGCGAACCGGGCTGGTGATAATCGGCGGCGGGTACAACTCGGCCGATCTTGACGACATGTGGGGCTACGATGCGGCGCGCGACCGGTGGCGGAAGCTGGTGGGGCAAGTCCCCAAAGGGTTTTACTTGACCGGCGACATCGCGCCCGAACGCCGGCTGATCCTGGTGGTGACCAACACCCGGCGGCCCGGCGACTCGATGAGCTGCAACATTCTCTACCCGGTCCGGACGACTTACGGGTATCGGATCGACGAACAGGGTCTGTTTGCGAGCGCGGCCGAGGTCGCCGCTAGCGGTCCGATTCCGAAACGGGCCCCGGAGGAGCTGGCTGGGACTGAGCCGGATGAGACGCGCCGCCGGCTCCAGGCCCGGCGCCTGGAGACGATCCCGGAGAATCAATGGGTGCTGCTGGACAATCCCGGCCGGGCGGCCCCCACTCGCACTTGGGGTAGCGCTACGTTCGACCCGGACCGCGGTCAGATTCTGTACTGGGGCGGCGGGCACTGCGGCTACGGCGGCAGCGACGTCGACGCCTACCGCATTGCGGAACACACCTGGATCGGCGACCGCGCCCCGGATTTTCCCCACCGCGCCTGGGACCGCGGCGTGCGCCTTGCCGGAGTCACGTTCACCGGCCGGCCGTGGACGACGCACGGGCGCAAGGTCTACGCTTACGACACGGCGGGCAAGCGCATGATCAGCGTGAATCCGATCCGGCTCACGACGGGTTATGAGCCGCCGTGGCTGCGAGACTATCCGGCGATCGAGGAGACGGCCTCGGACGCGGTGGTGACCACGCCGTCGTCCTACCGCAAGGCGGTGACGTGGAGCTACGACCCGGATTCACGGGAGTGGACGCTGCTGGGCCCGGCGCCGGCGGGCGTAGATACGCTGCTCAGCACGCCGCGCGGCGTGGTCGGCATGAGGGCAAACTGGCGCGGGCGGTTGAACGATGCCGGGTATCAGCGGCCCTGGCGGCCGTGGCACGCCCCGGAGGATAACGCACTGTATCTGCTTCGGGGCGTCGAGTGGCAGCGGCTCGACCGGGGAGGCCCGTCCCCCCAGAACCTTTATGAGCAGACCAGCCTGGCCTACGATTCGACTCGCGACCGGATTCTTTTGCACGGGGGCGGGCAGCGGCGCGACGAGCTGTGGGCTTTCGATTGGAAGAGCGGAGAGTGGAGAAACCTGCGGCCGCGGGTGGCGGCGCCGGGCGGCGCCGAGCCTCCGATCTGCGGGCGGGAAGCAGTCTATCTTCCGGACGAAGACGTGATGCTGGCCTTCGCCAGGGATCCGGAACGGGGGGAGTGGGACACGTGGGTTTACACCCCGGCGGACAACGGCTGGCGCCGGGTGCAAATCCCGGTGAGCGCCGGGGAGGAGCTGTTTCGCGAAGCGGCGCACAACCGCGGGATGGTTTACGACGCCGGACGCGGATTGGTGTTCCTGGTTCTCGGGGGCCGTGGGGACACGGGGCGGGCGTCCGTTTTTGCACTGCGCTACCGGCATCGAGCGGCGCGCTTCGTGCGCTGAGGCCGGGGGCGGTGTCAGCCGACGTCGGACGGTAGGTCTTCGACGGCGCGCCATCCTTCGCGCACCGCGCCCAGCCGGTACGGGTGGCCGAACAGCTCCGAGCGGGCGAAGCCGATGCGACCGAGAGGTTCCCGAATTACTTCTCTGGCGGCCGCCCGCCCGCCGCGGCCGAAATAGGACCCGGGAGTTGGATTGGCGAAGGCGCGGCCCCGCGGGTTCAGAATGATCTCTCCGGTTGCCCGTTCCGCCGCGCAACATGACGACGTCCGGTTCAGGCTGAGCTGCCGCCGGGGAGGCTCCTCGGTGACGCCGCCAGTGACGAGCCATAATAGTTTGCTGGGAGGTGCTTCATTATGACGAATCGCTCTAGAGGAATCGGAACCCTGTTCCTGTTCCTCGTGCTAGCCGCGTCACCTGGTATGGCGCAACAGTCGACAATTCAGGGGGTTGTCACCGATGCGACAGAAGCGGTGATTCCGGGGGCGAAGATAACCGTTCGAAACCTGGCGACCGGCGTGCAACTGACCGCTACCACGAATTCCGTGGGCTTCTACTCGATCCCGTTTCTCGCGCCGGGCGCCTATGAAGTGACCGCCGAAAGCGAGGGTTTCGCACCCCAGACGAAACAGAACCTGAGGCTGGACGTGGGCCAAGTCGCGCGAGTGGATTTCGCCCTGGAATTGGGCACGGTGGCCGAGACCATCGAAGTGGCCGCTGCCGCGGCGCTGATCAACACGGAAACGACCACTGTCGGGCAGGTGATCGACAACAAGCGGATCGTCGAGCTGCCGCTGAACGGCCGCAACTATCTCGAATTGGCGCAACTGACCGTCGGCGTAGGGCCGGCTCCGGGCGCCCGGACTGCCGGCGAAGGCAACTTCAGCACGCTCGGCGCGCGGAGTTATCAGACCAATATCCTGCTTGACGGCGTGGACAACAATTCCCGGGCCTCGGGGGGCGCTCTTGGCTTCCAGGCCCAGAACGTCAAACCGTCGATCGACGCCGTGCAGGAATTTAAGGTGGTGACGAACAACAACTCGGCCGAGTACGGCTTCCGCATGGGCGCCGCGGTGATCGTGCAGACCAAATCGGGGACGAACGAGTTCCACGGCACGGCGTATGAGTTCCTGCGCAACGACAAGCTCGACGCCAACACCTTTTTCGCCAACCGCTCCGGCGCGCCGAAGCCGGCGTTCCGGCGGAATCAATTCGGCGCCACTTTTGGCGGACGCATCATTAAAGACAAGACCTTCTTCTTCGGCAGTTACGAAGGGACGCGCATCCGCCAGGGGGAGACCAGCATCTCCACGGTGCCGACCGCGCTACGCAAGAGCGGCAGTTTCACCGATGCGGGGGCGCGCCCGATCTTCGATTGGACGACAACACGGCGGGTCGATGGCAAATGGACGCGCGATCCGTTCCCAGGCAACGTCATTCCCTCCAGCAGGTTCGACCCGGTGGCGGTGGGCGTCATTGCGCTGTACCCGGACCCGAATCTGCCGGGCACGGTCAACAACTACTTTTTCTCGGGCTCCCGCATCGACGACACCGACCAGATTGACACGCGGCTGGATCACAACTTTTCGCAGCGCCACCGCATGTTCGCCCGGTACAGCCGGCGCGACTACAATTCGGTCGATCCGGCGAATCTGCCGCTGCCGGCCGATGGCGGCTTGTGGACAACGACGGATCTGACCAGCAACAGCGTCGTGGGAAACTGGAACGCCGTCGTTTCGCCTACCGCCAACAACGAATTCCGCATCGGCTATACCTACACCGACAGCGTCTTCGATATCCCCTGGACGGAGAATTACAATCAGAAGCTTGGCATTAAGGGTCTGCCGGATCTCGGTGATGCAAACGCACGCGGGATGACCCGGTTCACACCGACCGGCTACAGCGAAGTCGGCGCGCGATCCTTCTGGCCCAATTACAACGACCTCGGCCTGTGGCACATCGCCAACCACTTCATGAAGATTCAAGGCCGCCATGTGCTTAAGGTCGGCGCCGAACACCGGCGGGAGCACATACCGCGCAACGCCGCCCGTTTTGCGCGCGGTCAGATGTCGTTCAACCGAGATTTTTCAGCCGATCCGAACAACCGCGGCCTGACCGGAGACGGCTTGGCGGACTTCCTGCTGGGCGTGGCCTCCGGCGGCACCATCGGGAACCAGAACGGCGAGATCGCCAACACCAGCAACTGGGCCTTCTACTTCCAGGACGATTACAAGCTCAGCCGGAAGCTGACGCTGAACCTGGGGCTGCGCTGGGATTTCTTCGGGCGCGCTACGTTTGAGACGCCGGTGAGCCGGTTTGAGTTCACCTACGGCCAGCCCGAACCGCGGATTGTCCGCCCCAAGGATTCGGGCGATTGCGGCTGCGAACAGGACTGGAACAATTTCGCTCCGCGCGTCGGCTTCGCCTATCAGATCACCGAAGGCACGGTGGTGCGGAGCGGGTTCGGCCTCTACTACGGGCAGCCCGACTCGGTCGCGCACGACGGTGACGCGGCCTTCTTCCATCAGCCGCCGGACTTCACTGAGATCGGCTTCCCGACCGACCGCCTGGTACAACCCGCGCTGATCGTCCGGGACGGCTTCCCGCCGGGACTTCTGCCGGCGACCGAGATCCGGGAGAACGTCACGGTCAAGGATGCGGTCGTGCGCCTTCCCAACCAGTACGCGATGCAATGGTTTTTCGACTTGCAACAGCGGCTCCCATGGGACAGCGTGCTGACACTGTCCTACGTCGGCTCGGGGACGCGCCACATGGTGTGGACGCGCGATCTCAACCTGCCGTTCACGCCCGGTCCGGGCGCCATCAAGCAACGCCGGCCGTGGCCCTTTTACGGCGGCGTGAACCTGCGCGATCCGGGCGGCCGGGCCAGCTATAACGCCTTCGGGGCGAAGGCGGAGAAGCGGTTTTCGCAGGGTGTAACGTTTCTGGCCTCCTACACCTGGTCGCATACGATCGACGACCGGGCGGGGACGCTCAGCGACGGTCTGGCCGGCGGCGGTTTCCGCAACCATCACAACATCCGGCTCGACCGCGGGAATTCCGCCTATGATCTGCGTCACAACTTCGTCGGGAGCTTTGTCTATGACATCCCAGTCGGCCGAGGACGCAGATATCCGCTGTCGGGCGTTTCCGACGCCATCTTGGGGGGCTGGCAGTTGAGCGGAATCTTCACCGCGCGCAGCGGCCGGCCATTCTCGCCGGTGACCTCGGGCGGCATAACGAACGTCGGCGCACAGGGCTATCCCGACCGGCTCGGCAAAGGCACGCTGCCGAGCGAGCAGCGCTCCATCGATCGCTGGTTCGATGAAACCGCGTTCGCCATCCAGAAGCAGTACACGTACGGCAACTCGGGGCGCAACATTCTGTTCGGCCCGGGATTCACGAACATGGACCTCAAGATCGGCAAGAACTTTTACTTCACCGAGACTACCCGGCTTGAGTTCCGCTTCGAGATGTTCAACTTCACCAACCACCCGAATTTCGGACTGCCCAATGCCAGCATCGACAATCCGCCGGCGGTGGGGAAGATCACGTCACAGGCCGGCATCGCGCGGCAGCTTCAGTTCGGCTTGAAGCTCGTCTTCTAAAATCTGGTCCAATCACCGTACGCCTTCCCAGGGCTCTCGCCGGGGCGCCGGCGTACGACCGAGACTTGCGGATACGCTTGTTGAGCGGCGGCCAGGCGGACGCGGTTGCCGAGGGGGTTGACGGGATTCACCACGACAACCCTCTCGGGGGCCAGCACGGCCACGAGGTCGGGCAAGTCAAATTGCGCCAGGACGCCGGGCACGATGCTCTCGAGCACGCGGCGGTGAATCTTGTGCTCGACGACGGCGCGGTAGGAGACCAGCATCTCTTCCAACCCGAGGCGCTGGAGGCGGTCGTCCAGCACGGCCGCGTAGAGCAGGGGAATGGCGCCGGCGCGCTTGCCGATGCCGGAAATCCGGTCGGGGTCCACATCACCGCGGGCGGCCAACACGTCAATTCCCCGCAGGATGTCGGCGGCGCGCATCCCGACCAGGCTTTCGCCGATGAGGAACGAAGTCATAGCGCTGTCGTAGTCGCCGAAATACCGGGGCCAGTCCGAACCGTTCCGCTCATCCCGGCGGCCGGTCTCTCCCCAGCCCCGGAGGTCCGGCGCCAGCACAATGTGGCCGGAGGAGACGAACCATTCGATGTCGCCCCCTTCGGCGGCATCGGCGGCCTTGCCGTCGCCGTGGACGTAGATGACGGCCGGTTTGCGGGCCGCGCCGGAATCGGGGACGAAAACGAGGGCCGGCACTACGATGCCCGGCTCGCCGGCGTAGGTGATCTTCTCGATGCGATAGCTGCGCCGCTGGATTTGCCCGTAGGCGCGGACCTCGACCGGACCTTTGGCGTAGTCGATCCCGGAGACGGTGCGGACGCGGCGCTGAACCTCGGCTCGGAAGGCCGGCGTGCCGGCGGGCGAGGGCAGCTTCGGGTCGAGCCGGTCGGCGCGCTTCTTGTTGAGGGTGAAGACGGTTTCGCCGCCGAGGGAAGTGGCCACTTGGCCGGTCTCGGTGCAGGCAAGCTCGTCGAACTCGGCGATCTCGATCTCCGGCTCGTCGGGCTGAATCTCCTCGCCCTTGAGCCACCGCGCGAACCAGGCGTAAGCGGCGAGGCGGTTCGGCCGGTGGTAGCCATGCCCGGCGTCCACCTCGGCCATGGCCAGCTTCTGTTCCGCGCCGAGCCTTCGGTAAAGTTCCTTAGCCTCGTGATAGGTGGCTCGGGCGCCGGCAATGGAGAAGAAGTCCCGGATGGCGGCCAGCAGCAGGTACGGTTTCGGCGCGAAGGCAATGATGAAGTCGCCGTGGTCGAGTCCAGCGGCCAGCCACGGCAGCAGGTTCTGTTCGGCATCCTGGGGACCGATCGTGTGCAGCAGCCGCTCCCACGAGGTCAGGTAGCACGAGGGGGCGGCGACCTTGATTCGATCGTCGAGCGCCGAGAGATACGCCGTATGGGTGCCGCCGCCCGAGTTTCCGGTGCAGGCCACGCGCTCCTTGTCCACCTCGGGCCGCGAGAGCAGATAGTCCAGCGCGCGGATGCCGTCCCAGATCGTGTAGCGCGCCAGGCTGTCTCCCACCAGCAGGCATTGAATGCCGAGCATGGTGTGCTCGGTGGTGGAGCGTATGAGCTTGCGCTGCTCGAAGTCGGCGTCGTAGAGCTGGGCCCGCTCGCCCTGTCCCAGCGGATCCCAGGCTAGGGCGACGTAGCCCTGCCTGGCCAGCGAGGCCAGCATCCGCTGCCAGGTGTCGTGGCTTTTGCCCCCGCGCTCGTGGCCCAGCGGGTACAGCACTGCGGGGTAGGGAGGCCGGCCGCGGGCCGGCAGGTAGAGGTTCGCCGTCACGTAGAACTTAGGCTGACTTTCGAAAATGACCTTCTCGATGCGGTAGTCGCCCCGGTCGAGCGTGCCGACGACGCGGGCGTTGAGCGGGGTGCGCTCGGGGAAGCCGCCTACGGCCGCGAGCATGGTCCGCCGGATGTAGGCTCTGCGCTCATCCACGTCCCGGTGGGTGGCGAGGGCCGCCACCGCGCGGCGGCGCTCGGCGAGCAGCGCGCCCGCTCTCGTTCTCAAGTAAGACGGCAGCATCTGGCGGAGCTCGCGGAATTCCGGGATGTCCACGAGGAAATCGAGCTGAGTCTGCGCGTGCGCCGGCCCCGCGAACAGCGCGGCAAGGGCCGTGAGGGTCCACGCGACTGGTTGGTGAAGGTTCATTGCCATGGTTGCTATTCCCGAATACCACCTCCGCTCACCGGCAGGCAACCGCGATCGATCACACCGGGGCGCGCCGTGTCAGGATATCGGTATGCGCTCGTGGCGGCTTCCTTTCTGCATCCTGCTGGCCGGGCTGGATGCGGCGTGGGCCCTGGAGGTCTCCGCATTACACCCGCGTATCTATGTGCGCCACGATGCGGCGCGGGTGGGAGAAGGCATAACAGTTGCTGAACTGCGGGAGCGGCTGCACCAGCCGCCCTTTGCACAATGGCGACGGGACGTAACGGGTGACAGCGCTGCGGCCATCGTCGAGCGGGCGGCGCGCTACCTGGAAGAGGGCCGCCCGGCCGACCTTGATGCCGTCCGCGACTTCCTTCTCACCAAGACGTTCTCCTATGAGGAGCACGACGTAGGCGGGTTTCTCGCCGGGGCGGCGATGGCCACGGCCTTTGACTGGGTTCACGAGGGCCTGCCGGCGGACGCCCGCCGCGCCGCCATGGCCAATATCGTCACCACGGCCAACTCCTCCCGGCGGTTTCTGGAAAGCGGCGGACCGGACATCAATCACAACTACACGTACATGGCCCTTTGGACCGTAGCCGTGTGCGGGCTGGTTCTCCATGGAGAGCCGGCGCCCTACCACCAGGTAGCGATCGAGTACCTTCAACTGGCGGAGCGGTTTGTCGAGGCGCCGGGACGGGTGCTCGATACGTGGGCCGCGCGGGAAGGCGCCTGGGCCGAGGGCAGCCACTACACGTTTCACGAGACCCTGCGGACGCTCGTCATGACCCTGCAAGCCTACCGCAGCGCAACGAATATGAACTATTTCCGGCAGGCCAAGGAGCTTTACGGGGACTTCCTGGTCAAGGCCGGCCGGTTTCTGATTGCATGCACCCGGCCGGATATGACCTTCGAGCGGCTCGGGGATACTTCGCCGAACCGCGCCACAGCCAACGTCACCGTTCCGCTTACTATCGAGGCCCTGGCGTCAGGACTGGGTGACGCCGCCGAAGCGGCCCGGCTCCGCTCATTTGGCGATGACCTCCGCGCCGTTTACGGAGAGAACGCACTGCATCCTTGGTTTGATTGGGGGATGAGGGCCTTCTTCGATCCGGACGCTCCACGGACACCGCCCTACCGCAGTCTGCCGCAAGCGATGCGGCTGGGCAAAGGAACTTACGAGCACATCATGTTGCGCAACGGATGGGGCCCGGACTCCACGCTCATCACCATCGTCGCCGGGGACCACTTCACCGACCACCAGCATTTTGACAAGGGGCACTTCCTGGTCTATCGCCGCGGCGGGCTGGCCGTCGACGGCGGCGGCTACGACGGCATGTACAAGCCCGGCGGACATCCCAACGAGTACGGCCAGCGGACGGTGGCGCATAACTGTGTGCTGGTCTACGATCCCGAGCAGACCTTTCCGGACGGTTACGGGAATGACGGCGGCCAGAATGTCCTGCGCGGCCTCCAGCATCACGGCGACTGGCCGCTGTACGTGGCGCACCGCAAGAGAGAAGGGCTGGACACGGCCGATGTGCTGGCTTTCGATCACGTCACCGACCGGTACGCGTACGTTCGCGCCGATTTGACGTCAGCCTACAGCAGCAAGGTGCATTACTATGACCGGCAGTTTGTGTATCTGCCGCAGCCCGATGTCCTTGTAGTCTTCGACCGGGTCACGGCGAGCCGCGAGGGCTTTGCCAAGCGGTGGCTGCTGCATTTTCAAGATGCTCCAAGCGTGGATGGCAGAACGCCCGCGCCCGGGGTGACGGAGTGCCGCAACCCGCGTCTGATTCGGGTCGAGCGGCGTGGGCAGTCTGCGCTGGGCGGGGATCCGGTCCTCTACGACGGCGTTCTGTGGGTGCGCACCCTGTTGCCCGCCGAGCGGACCGCCGCCATCATCGGCGGCCCCGGCTTCGAGTACTATGACGCGTTTCGCGGGCGTAACTACCCTCCCTCCCGGCCGGGCGTCGTGTCGGAGCCCCGTGAAGCGGGGCGCTGGCGGCTCGAGGTGGCGCCCGCAGAATCGTCGCGTGAGAGCCGCTTCCTCCACGTACTGGAGATGGCCGCCGGTCCGGCGCGGGAGCCGGCGGGCGCCCGTCGGCTCTCCGACGAGACGGGTAAGCTGACCGGGGCGCTGATCGCGAGCGGGGCGGCGGAATACGCCGTGCTGTTCGCAGCGGGGCAACACGGCGGGCCGGTGAAGCTCCCCGTTCGGTACAAGCTGGAGCCGGCGGCTGGCGTGTCCCACTTGCTGGTCGAGATGCGGCCGAATCAGCGGGTTTCGGTTCACATCAACGGGATGCACAGGCTCAACGAGACGGTGAATGCCGAGGGTGTGCTTTTCTTCGAGACGCCGGAGAAGGCGCCCTTTGAAGTGGTCATACGTGCGGAGCAGTGAGACCGTGACCAGCAGGGAGCGGGTATTTGCGTTTCTGGAAGGCCGGCCGGCCGACCGCCTGCCCTTGATGCCCATCACCATGATGTTCGCCGCCGACCGGATCGGCGCGCCCTACGGGCGCTATGCGCTCGATCATCGCATTCTCGCCGAGGCGCAGATCCGCACCGCCGACGAGTTCGGCTTCGATCATGTCTCCGCCATTACAGAGACCCGGGAAGCACCGGACTGCGGGGCCCCGATTCAGTGCTACGAGGACCAGCCGTACGCGATTGACGAGAGGCGGGCGCTGCTCGCCGACAAGGGGATGCTGGCGCGGCTCCAGCCGCCGGATCCGCTGACAGGGAGGCACATGCTGGACCGCTTGCAGGCTCTGGAGCTGCTTCGCCGGCGCGCCGGAGCAGAGAAGATCATCGAGGGCTGGGTCGAGGGTCCGTGCGGAGCGAGCGCCGACCTGCGGGGCATCAACACGCTGATGCTCGATTTCTTCGACGACCCCGCGTTCGTGCGCGAGCTTTTCGAATTCGTCCTGGATCTGGCGCTGCGGTTCGGGCGCGCTCAGATCGAGGCCGGGGCCGATATGATCGGGATCGGGGATCCGGCTGCCTCGCTGGTCGGGCCGCGCATTTATCAGGAATTTATCTGGCCGTTTCAGAAGAGGCTGGTTGACGGGCTGCACGCCGCCGGGGCGCTGGTGCGCCTTCACATTTGCGGCAACACGCGTCCCATCCTGGAAGCGCTCGGCCGCCTGGGCTGCGACATTGTAGACATCGACGCGGCGGTTTCGCTGGGCGAGGCGCGCGAGCAAATGGGGCCGGATCAAGTCCTGCTGGGCAACCTCGATCCGGTGCGCCTCCTGCGGAACCTCGCGCCGGAGGAGATCACGAATGCCCTGGCGGAGTGTTATCGCCAGGCCGGGCCCCGCTACATTGTCGGCGCGGGTTGCGAGATCGTTCGCGACACGCCGGAGGAGAACGTGCGGGCGCTCGCGGCGTTCTGTTCCCGCCACGGGAGTTACAATGGCGGCCGGAGCCGAGGATGAGCATGAGGAAACAAAGCACAGGCAGCGTTCTCCTGTGCCTGGCGCTCGCCGCCGTTTGGCCCGCGTACGGGGCCGGCCGATGGACCCACGGCTTGCCCGTGGCGGAGAGGGCGCCGCGGGCGGAGGAGCTTGTGGCCTATCCGGTGGATGGGGGCAAGGCGGGTGTGAATCCCCCTGGTTTCTGCTGGACGCCCCATGACAAGGCCCGCATCTATCGCCTGGAAGTCGCCCGGCAAGGGTCGTCCGAACTGGCTGTGTCGGCCGGGGGGCTCACGTCGACGGTTTATCCGCCGCCGCACACGCTCCCGGCGGGCGACTACGTCTGGCAGGTGGTCTACCAGGATGAAGCCGGCAAGGACTACGGGGTTTCGCGGAAACGGACGTTCTTGGTGCGGGAGGGCCTGCCGGAGCTGCCGATGCCGGACGTCGGCAAACTCAGGGCAAGACTGACCGGTGTGCGTCCGCGGCTGTACCTGACGCCGCGCCGTCTCGAACAGATCCGCCGGGCTGTCAGCCGCGGTGAGGTTCCGGCATGGGATTTCTTCATCGCGGCGGCCGAGGCGGCGCTCGAGGAAGGCCCGTATGAAGAACCGGAGGGCTACCCCAACGGCAAATTCACGGTCGAGGACTGGCGCCGCATTTACAGGCCGGGCAAGGTGGGCAGCGCCCACCTGGCGCGCACCGCGCTGGCCTACAAGATCACCGGCGAGAAGAGATACCTGGAAGGCGCGCGCCGGTGGATGATGAACCTGGCCCGTTGGGACCCGAAGGGCATCATCAGCCACGACGTGCCGCAGCCAGACGGTTCGGAAGGAAACGACGAAGGCTCGATGCCGGTGCTCGAGCGGATGGCGTTTGCCTGGGACTGGATCGGCGGCGAGTTGACCCCTGCGGAACGCGCAAAAGTGCTCGCCGTCATGCCGGAGCGTGGCAACCAGGTGCTGCGGCTGCTGAAGAAGCAGGATTTCCTGTCCCATCCGTTCTCGAATCATGAAGGCCGGGTGCTGGCGTTTTTGGGCAATGCCGGGCTGTCGTTCTTGGGCGATATTCCGGAGGCCGAACAGTGGCTGGACTACGTGCTGCGATGTTACCTGACCTCGTTTCCGGCCTGGGGCAGCGATGAGGGCGGCTGGGCGCAAGGGATCGGCTACTGGGCGGCGTACGTTTACTGGCTGAGCACCTTTGCCGAGTCGCTGCGGGAAGTCACGGATGTGGACATACTGCGGCGGCCGTTCTATCGCAACAACGGGTATTTTCCGTTATACTTCCACCCGCCGTATGCGCCGATGGGGGCGTTCGGCGACGGAGGCGACGGCAAGCCGAGCCTCCACGAGAAGATGCTCATCGACTTCTTCGCCGAGGTGTTTGAAGATCCGGTCCTCAAATGGCATGCCGACTCGATTGAAGCCCGCGAGTTGCCGAAGCTGACCCATGCCGGCGAACAGCGGCAGTGGAATGAGTGGTTCCTTGAGGACGCGGTGGCGGTGTGGCGGGCGGGCCAAGGCTCGCGCGTCACCGCGAGGCGGCCGCCGGGCGAACCGGCATCGCGATTTCTGCCCAATATCGGGTGGGTGGCGATGCACACCGCGCTCGGGGATGCGGCCAACGATGTGTGGGCGCTGTTCAAGTCGAGCCGCTTCGGCTCGTTCAGCCACAGCCACGCGGATCAGAACACCTTCCAGTTGCACGGGTATGGGGAGGCGCTGGCGATCGACTCGGGCTATTACCCGTCTTACGGCAGCCCGCATCACACACTCTGGACGCGGCAGACGAGGGCGCACAACGGCGTGCTGGTGAACGGACGGGGCCAGCCGCCGTACAACTGGAACGCGGCGGGCGAGGTCGAGCATTACCAGGAGCAAGGCCCGGTGACGCTGGCTCGCGGGCAGGCCGCGCGAGCCTATAATCTCCCGCCGCGGGCGAGCGTCATCGAGTTGTGGAACAAGCACCTGGACGAGCCGCTGCCGCCAATGGAGCCGAAGGTGGAGAGCTTCGAGCGGACGGTGGCGTTCGTGGCGGTGAAGGAGCGGCCGGTGCTGGTGGTTTATGACTATCTGAAGACGTCGGCCCCGGCGACGTTCGACTGGCTGCTGCACGCGCTCGAGCGGATGCAGGTGGCGCCGGCCGAAGGCGCCGTCAGGATCGAGAGGGGAGGGGCGCGGTGTGCGGTGCAGCTCCTATGCACAGAGCGGCTCGAGTTCACCCAGTTCGGCGGCTTCCCGGTTCCGCCGGAGGAGCGGGCTCGCGGGTTTCCGGACCAGTGGCACTTGACGGCGCGGACCGGCGCGCCGGCCCGTGAAGTCAAGTTTCTCGCAGTGCTGGCGCCGTACCGCGCCGGAGAGACGCCGCCGGAGATCACTGCCTTGAAGGGCGAGGCTGCAGCCGGCTTTCGTGTAGGAAAGACGCGCGTGGCTGCCTGGTGGGGCGCCGGCGAAAAAGGATCGATTGCGCTGGACGGACTGGCCGGCGAGGGCCGGCTGGTGATTCTCCCCGAGGGAGAGCGCGACGCCGTAGTGAGCCGGTAGCGCCGCTGCAAGGGCCCTCCGTAAGCTCTCCACAAACCCACCGCTAATTCCCTGAGTCTGGGATGCCCCCGTGGAGCAGAGCGCCAGCTCTGCAAGGCCGGCCGTCATGCCGGCGGCCTCAGCCGAGGGCTCGACAGCCGTCGTTGCCGGCCTGCCGGCCCGCTCCACTCAAGTTTGTGCAGGATTGCGCTTGCGCCGGGCGGCGTTGCGAAACTCGGTTTCGGGCGGCATAATCAAGGTGCACGGAGCGGCGTGAGGAAACGGCTCATTTGCGGCTTGCTGGCGACGATGGCGGCGGCGCAGTTCCGCCAGCTTTACCTATCAGGGAAGGTGACCCTGCCGGACGGGTCTCCGCCTCCGGAGCCGGCGATCGTGCGCCTATACTGTCCCGGCGGCTGGCAGCCACAGGCTTACACCGCCAAGGACGGCTCGTTCAATTTTCCCGTGGGCGGAGCGCAACAGGCGCGGATACGGGATTCGAGCAGGACGCTGCCCGACACCCCGGTGGGCGCGAGCGGGCCGGACCGCAGCTTCGTGAGCCTGACGGGCTGCGAGTTGCGCGCCTATCTGCCTGGCTACACGTCGAGCAAGATCGATCTGGGCCGGCGGAGCGTCTTCGAGAGTCCGGAGGTGGGCACGCTCATCCTGCGTCCGGCGGGCCCGACCGGGGATCCGCTGGTGAGCGTGAAGACACTCGCCGCGCCGAAGAAGGCGCAGAACGCCTTCCGCAAGGCGCAAGAACAGCTCTCCAAGCAGCGGCCGGACGCGGCCAGGGCGGCCCGAGAGCTCGAAAAGGCGGTCGAGGAGTACCCGCAGTTTGCCGAGGCGTGGAACCTGCTGGGCGAGACGCGCATCCGGTTGAGCGATCTGAGCGGGGCGCGCGCCGCCTTCGAGAAGGCCATCGAGGCCGATCCGGAGTTTCTCCCGCCGTACGTGATGCTGGCGCTCATGGAGTTGCAACAGAATAACATGCGGGGCGCCGCCCAGTTCGCCGATCGGGCGGTCGCGCTGGCGCCGGATCACGCCGAGGCGAACTACTACCGCGCGGTCGCCCATTCCGAGCTCGGAAACCTGGCGGCGGCCGAAGAATCCATCCGGCGCGTGCAGAGCGGTGTGGAAGCGGACCGGTATCCGCGGACGCATTTCCTGCTCGGCAACATCCACCTTCAGCGGGGCGACGTCACGGCCGCAGCGGAGGCGTTCCGGCGCTACCTCGAGCTGGAGCCGAACTCACGCGCCGCCGCGGCCGTGCGCCGGCAACTGGCCGACTGGAAGGCGGCGGGCGTTCTCAACTAGCGGCCGGCATCGCGCGGCGGGCGCCGCCGTGGTAGAGTACTCGCCGGAGTAAGTGCCATGCGCCATTCGATCCTCTGCGCGATTCTCATCTTTGTTGCGCTGCCGGTTGCGGCACAGGAGCCGCGGTACGACCTGCTGCTGAAGGGAGGCCACGTCATCGATCCCGCCAACGGCGTGGACGCCGTCCGGGACGTGGCGATCCGCGCCGGCCGGATTGCCGCCGTGGCCGAGAACCTGGCCGCGGCGGACGCACGGAAGGCGATCGACGTCAGCGGGCTTTACGTCACGCCCGGGCTGATCGACATCCATATCCATGCCTTCGTTCACAGCGCCCCGGGCACGGTATACGACGGCGACACGAGCGTCATTCCGGACCACGCCTGCCCCCGGACGGCGGTGACGACCGCGGTCGACGCCGGCACCGCCGGCTGGCGGAGCTTCCCGGATTTCCGCCGGCGCATCCTCGACACGGCCAAAAAGACCCGAGTGCTGGCGATGCTCAACATTGTCGGCATGGGCATGATCAACAACGAGGTGGAACAGAACCCGCTGGACATGGACCCGGAGAAGACGGCCGAGATGGCGAAGAAACACGCCGACGTCGTGGTCGGCATCAAGTCGGCCCACTGGCGCGCACCGACGTTCACGTCGGTTGAGAAAGCGGTGGAGGCGGGCCGGCTGGCGGGCATTCCGGTGATGGTCGACTTCGGCTCGTTTTTGCCGGAGCGGCCCTACCAGAAGATGGTGCTGGAGATTCTGCGGCCGGGCGACATCAGCACGCACTTTTATCGCTGGCCCGCGCCCCTGATGGATGAGAACGAGAAGATGCTGCCGTACCTGGCGGAGGCGCGCCGGCGAGGTGTGAAGTTCGACGTGGGCCACGGCGCCGGGAGCTTCCACTTTCGGCAGGCGGAGCCGATGGTGCGGCAGGGGTTCTGGCCCGACTCGATCTCGACCGACCTGCACGCCAACTCGATCAACGGCGCGATGATCGACATGCTGAACGTGATGTCGAAGTTTTTGGCGCTGGGGGTTCCGCTGCCGGAGGTGATCCGGCGGTCGACGACGAATCCCGCCCACCTCATCCGGCGTCCGGAGCTGGGCCAGCTCGCCCCCGGGGCGGAGGCCGACGTGGCCGTGCTGCGGCTCGAGGAAGGCGACTTCGGCTTCGTCGACGTCAAGGGCGGCAGGATCTCCGGGCGCCAAAGGCTCGGCTGCGAAATGACGATCCGCGCGGGCGAGATCGTCTTCGACTTCAACGGGCGCGCCGGGGTCCCCTGGAGGGAAGCCAGGATCGACTACCCGACCAAGTAGGGGCGGCGCTACTTGACGTTCTCCCTGGGGTCGGGCCGGGAGCGCGCGACGACCTCGACGAGCCCTACAATGTCGCCCAGCGAGTTCCGCACCGGCGCCAGCACCGAGATCCAGCCGGGCCTGTCGGTTACGGTTACGCGCTCGCCGGTCTCGAGGACGCGCTTCATGGGCGGGAACATCTCCTGGTGGAGCGCGCCCCAGCGCCAGAACTGGCTCATCTCGTGAACGTTCCGGATTACGATGTGGATGCGCGGCGGATCGGTCCGCAGCGGCATCCACAGGTTTACATCGCAGGGGAAATCGACCAAGCGCGCGAGGCGGATGAGCGTCTTCTTGGTGCGGATGAACGGCTCGTGGTTGACGTCGTAATTGTCCGAGGCGAGGTAGGGATCGCGGGGGTCCTGTTCGAGCATGTAGCGCAACGCTCGGCGCGTGACGATGCGCTGGCAGAGATCCCCGTCGACCATGACGCCGGCCACGCGCGCGACCTCGTCCAGCTCTTTGGCCGTCTGGGCGGCGGCAGCCGCGGAGATTGCCAGAAACACAAGAACGGTCTTCATTTGGCGTCGGAAATCAGTTTCCAAAGATATTCTCTGACCCGCCGCCAGGCTTCCGGGTCGAGGCGGCTGAACAGGCGTTCCTCCAGCGGAGCCGCTTCGCGGATGTCGGCGTTGGTCCACTCGTGCGCGGGCCGGCCGGCGAGGGCAGGCCGCGGCGTCCACCAGTCGGCGGGGCGCGTGCCGTTGTAGCGACGGGTCACTTCGGCGCGGTCGGCCGCGAGTTTTTCCAGCAGGGCGATGTCCTGGACACAGTTGCGTTGCAGCTTCAGCCGAATGCTGGGGATGGGGCCGTCGATCCCGAATCGAACGCCGGGATAGACAAGCCCCAGCGGGGCGCCGTCGAAGTCGAACCACGGGTCGTCGCCGTGAGAAACCGTCTGCCAGTGAATGTAGCCGTCGACGCCCCAGATCCAGGCGGTCAGCGGGTGTTTGGTGATCGCAGAGGAAACTTCGCCGGCCGACGGCGGGCCGGAATAGAACCAGGAGATGTCGCCGCGGCGGCGGAGTCTGGCGGGGGCGTCCGGCAGCCAGCTCAGGATGGAGCGGCTGAGCACCCAGAAGTTCACTATCCCGGCCAGCTCCTCGAACTGGGATTCCATCAGCCAGCTTGCATCGTTGCGAAAGACGAAGCGGACGGGCGTATCGGCCGGGATGGCTTGGCGCAACAGCCGCCCGTATTCGCCAAAGTAGCGATTGTCTCCGGAAAACCGCGTTTCGTCTCCGTCCCAGGGAAAGGCCTTGTAGCGTTTCTTGTGGTTGAAGAAGATCTCGAAGCGCGTCCTGGTCCAGCCTTTTTCGCGGAAGTGGCGCTCCATCTCCGACACGACGTTGGTGAATTCCGCCTCGTAGCCCGGCTCGCCCCACCACAGGAAAGAAGCGGGCCATTCCGGGTTGATGGGCAGATAGACGAACGGGATGGGCCGCGGCCCGCGGCGCGTTCCGGCGAAAGCGGACCCGTCGAGCAACGGGCCGTAGTGCCGGTCGTACAACTCCCAGCTCACAATGCGCCGCGTCCGCCCGGCCCCCGCCAGCGCCGGAGCGAACTCCGGGCCGACCTTGCCGCCGTGGCCATAGCCGAGCTGATGAAACGTGCCCCGGTGTTCATAAAAAATGCGGTGGTGAGCGTGGATCAGGCCGAAGAAGCGGTCGCTCGTAAAGAAGTCTTCCTCCCGCTCGTTGGGGCGCTTGTAATAGCGGGCGAGCCAGGAGCTGCCGTAGCTGTTGTGGTCGATCACGGGGATATCATCATCGGGGACGGTAGCGGGCAGAACACGGAGCGGGATGGCGAGTGTAGTCTCCCGCCCGCCGGCCTTCAGCACGGCTTGGGCCTCCACCACCCCGGGGGCCACATCGCGCCCGATCCAGAGATCGACCCAGAAGGCTTGCGCGGTCTGGCGCGGGACCCGGTTGTCGGGTTCCGGCAACGAGGAGACGTAGGGGAGTTGCACCGGGATCAGCGCGTCGGGTTGATAGGCGCCGTCGCTCCGATGGTGCCACTCGCGGAACAGGCGGGCGTCCAGGTTCCCGGAGGGTTGAGGCAGGCGAAAGTCGAGTGTGTACGGCCCGCCTCGGGGCAGATTCACAATCAGGTGAAAGGACACGTAGCCATTGCGGGGCCCGGCCAGATCCAGCGGTGTTGGCGTCGCGGCCCGGTCCGCCGCTACGATGCCCCCGAACGGGTCGGGCCGAAGGTACTCCGGCCACGCCTCGAGCGTGGCGCCGGGCAGCACTGGGAATGCGCCCAGCCACAGGGCGGCCGTGAGGCAACGACGGAGCACGACAGCGGAGAAAGTATACACCAGGCCGGTGAATCCGGGCTCGTTGGTTCAACCGAGGCGCGGCCGAAGATCACCGGCCCGTTGCCGGACCGCGGGCGAAGAGAGATCATGCTAAGCATGCAACCTGCTTCGACTCTCATGACTTTAGCCGTGCCGCTGATGGCGGCCGCCGGCTGCTGGGCCGCGCCGGCGGGGGAGAAGGAATCCGAGGCCCGGCAGACGGTGAAGTATGGCATACGCGTGCAGGCGGGTCCGATGGATTCACTTCTGCTCAAGGACTACGCGCCTGACTCGTCGCTGGTGGTGCCCGTCACCAAGCTCGAGAAGGCCCGCTTCCCTGTCATCGATGTCCACACCCACACTTCGATGAATAACATCAAGACGCCCGCCGATGTCGATGCCTGGGTCCGGACGATGGACGAGGTGGGCATTGAGAAGTCGATCGTCCTCACCTCGGCCGTCGGCGACGAGTTCGACCGGCAGGTGGAGCTCTACCTGCGCAAGTATCCGGACCGCTTCCAGCTCTGGTGCGGGATCTTGACGGAGAACTTCGACGCGCCGGACTATCCCCAGCGGGCGGTGGCGGAGCTGGAGCGGTGTTACCGAATGGGCGCGCGCGGCGTCGGCGAGATCACCGACAAAGGGTGGGGTGTCGAGGAGGCGGGCAGGGACCTGCCTCGAAACAGGCGCCTGCGCTTCGACGACGGCCGGTTGAATGCGCTCTGGAAGCGATGCGGCGAGCTAAAGATGCCGGTCAACATTCACGTAGCCGACCACCCCTCCTGCTGGCAGCCGCTGGGGCCGCATCAGGAGCGGACGCCTGATTTTCAGCACTTCAACATGGTCGGCAAAGACGTGCCCTCTTACGAGGAGTTGCTGGCGATGCGAGACCGGATGCTGGCCAGACACCCCGGCACGATCTTCATCGCCTGCCACCTCAGCAACCAGGGCCACGACACCGCCTCGCTCGCTAAAGTGCTGGAGCGCTATCCGAACCTGTATCTGGACATCGCCGCGCGGGATTACGAACTCGGGCGGCAGCCCCGGACGGCGGCTGCGTTCCTGAGCCGGTATCGGGACCGGATTCTGTTCGGCACGGACATGGGCAACGCCAAGGAGATGTACCAGCGCTGGTGGCGTCTGCTCGAAACGGCCGACGAGTTCATGCCCGGCCGTGTCTGGTGGGCGCACTATGGCCTCGCCCTGCCGCCCGACGTGCTGCGCAGCCTCTACCGGGAAACCGCGCTCAAAGTCCTGACGTGGGAGTGAACGGTCGCGACCCAATGTACGGAGCCGTGCCCCTGGTGGAGCCACGCGCCGGCTCCGCCACGCCGGCACTCATGCCGGCGGCGGGACAGCCATCCTGACAGGCCTGCCGGCCGCTACCCAGTCAACGGGGTGTCCTGACGGGCAGCCGCCCACAGACGCTGCCAATATCGAGGTTTGGCGGTGAGGGTGGGATTCGAACCCACGGAGGCCGTAAGACCTCAACGGTTTTCGAGACCGCCCGATTCAACCACTCTCGCACCTCACCGCGCCCTATCCTCAACCTAGCGAGTTTGAGCGGCCGATGCAAGGGGCGCCGGCGGCGGAGCGCGGACCGGCCCGCGCTCAGGCCTGCTGCTTGAGCAGGTCGCGGATCTCGGCCAGCAGCTTCTCCTCGGCCGAGGGCGCCGGCGGAGGCTTCGGCGCCTCCTCTTCTTTCTGCTTGAGGCGGTTGAGCTGCTTGACGATGAGGAAGACGGCGAAGGCGACGATCAAAAAGTCGATCACCGTGTTCATCCAGACGCCGTAGTTGATGGTCACCGCGCCGGCTTCCTTGGCCGCTTCCAGCGTGGCGTACTCCGCCCCGCGGAGTGTGATGAAGAGGTCGCTGAAGTCGACCTGGCCTAGTAGCAGCCCGATCGGCGGCATGAGAACGTCGCTGACGAAAGACGTGACAATCTTACCGAAGGCGGCGCCAAGAATGATCCCGATCGCCATGTCCATGACATTGCCGCGCATGGCGAATTTCTTGAACTCCTCGAGCATGTGCTCCTCCAATTGTGGAATTGTGGGGCCGAAGCAGCCGGTCGTTCGCTGTTGCGGCGCCACTCGGTCCAGTATATGGCTTCGGCCGCGCCTCACAGATCGCTGTGGCCCAGAGTCTTCGCCGGGGCTGCGCGGTCGCGGACCAGCCGCTTGAGTTCCTTGATCTCCGGGAAGCGGCCCTGCCGGCGGCGAGACCAGACCGTTTCTCCGCCGACCCGTACCTCGAAGATCCCACCCGTGCCGGGAATGAGGGCGACCTCGCCCAGCTCCTCCTGAAACGTCGTTAGCAATTCCTGCGCCAGCCAGGCCGCGCGCAGCAGCCAGCGGCACTGGGTGCAATATTCGATTTCGACTCGTGGCTTGGCGGGCTTATCCATAGCCTCATTGTGTCTCGCGCGGGCGGGCTCGCGAGCCCGGCGTCCGCCGCGGCTCTTCGGTGGCAACCGGGGAACGGCGTGTTGTAGAATAAATTTTTGCGGCCGGAGGCGGTTCGCTCACCGGTGTGCGACTGCACAGGCAGCCTCCCACACAGCGAAAAACCAGACAGAGGACCAATATGCACGCAGTGGTGGAAAGCGGCGGGAAACAGTATCGCGTGGCGCCGGGCGACTCGATCGTCGTCGAAACGCTCCCCGGCGAAGTCGGCGCCGAGGTCGAGCTCGATAGGGTGCTCGCCGTCTTTAACGACTCCGGTGCGCTGCTCACCGGCGCTCAGGTGGCGCACGCCCGCGTCAAGGCCGAGATCACCGAGCACGGCCGCCATAACAAGATCATCGTCCTCAAGTTCAAGCGCAAGAAGCAGTATAAGCGCACCATCGGCCACCGGCAGAACTTCACCCGGCTCAAGGTGAAGGAGATCGTGGCGTAGGAGTTCAAATGGCACACAAGAAAGGGTTAGGAAGCTCGAAGAACGGGCGCGACTCCAGCGCCCAGCGCCTTGGCGTCAAAGCCTTCGGCGGCCAGTTTGTCACCGGCGGCTCGATCCTCGTCCGCCAGCGCGGAACCAAGTTCAAACCCGGCGAAAATGTCGGCCGCGGCAAGGACGATACCTTGTACGCCAAAATCCCCGGCATCGTCGTATTCCGCGACCGCGGCCGGCTGGGCAAATTCATCAGCATCCGCAGCGCGGACACCGCCTGAGCCCCGCCGGACTGACGACTTGGGGCCGCCCCGCCGAGCGCCGGGCGGCCCGTTGCATTTTTCACCCGAGTGTTCATTGACGAGGTCACCATCCGGGTCAAGGCCGGCGACGGCGGCAACGGCTGCGTCGCCTTCCGGCGGGAGAAGTACGTTCCCAGGGGCGGCCCCAGCGGCGGCGACGGCGGCCGCGGTGGCGATGTGATTCTCGTCGCCAGCCGCCACTACAACACCCTGCTGCACCTGCGCTACAACCCGGAACATCGCGCGGAACGCGGCCGGCACGGCGAAGGCTCGAACAAGACCGGCCGCGACGGCGCCTCCGTCGAGGTGCCGGTGCCCGTCGGCACCCTCGTCTACGACGCCGATACCGGGGGTCTGGTGCACGATTTCACTGAGGCGGACGAGCGCATCGTCGTTGCCCGCGGCGGCCGCGGCGGTCGCGGCAACGCCCGCTTCGCCACCTCGACCCACCAGGCCCCCACCGAACACGAGCCGGGCTTCCCCGGTGAGGAGAGACGCCTCCGGCTCGAGCTGAAGCTGCTCGCCGACGCGGGTCTGGTCGGCTTCCCCAATGCCGGCAAGTCCACCCTCATCTCGCGCATCTCGGCCGCCCGGCCCAAGATCGCCGACTACCCCTTCACCACCCTCGAGCCCCACCTCGGCGTGGTCCAGCTCGAAGATGAGCGCACGTTCGTCGTCGCCGATATCCCCGGATTGATCGAGGGCGCTCACCAGGGCCATGGCCTCGGCACGCGGTTCCTCCGCCACATTGAGCGCACCCGCCTGCTCGTGCACCTGATCGATATGTCCGACGCCACCGGCCGCGATCCCGTCAACGACTTCCACGTCATCATGACCGAACTGGCGGCCTTCAGCCCACACCTCGCCGCTAAGCCCATGCTTCTGGTGGCCTCGAAAATGGACGTCGCGCGCGACCCCGCCCGCCTGCGCGCCATCGAAACGCTGGCCCGTCGGCACAAGCTGCCCTTGCTCAAGATCTCCAGCGTGACCGGCGCAGGCATCGACGAGCTGGTCTACGCCATGGCCCAGCGCCTGCTATGACGCCTTGAGCGCCTCGGCGTGCCGGCGCACTTTCTGAATCGCGATCGCGATGTCCTCCATGTCGCGCTCGCCGGCCAGCAGCACCGGCTGGCTCAGCCACATCGCTTCGCGGCAGACCTGGTCGTTCACCGGGCAATGGTTGCGCTGCCGCCAATCGTCGATCTCGCGGCCGGTATAGACCGAGCGGAACATCCGCGACCGGAAGGTATTTTCCAGAAACGGGTGCTTGTTCAGCGGCCCGTAGCCTTCCGAGATCGGGATCCCTTCGGCCCGCACCGCCTCCAGGAACCGCTCCCGCGGCAGTCCGGCGAATGCCTCCGGGTCGTACCTCATCATGTACATGTGATAGGCGTTGCGCGTGCAGCCCGGGTACATCTTCACGGGCGCCACGCCCGGGATCTCCTCAAGCAGCGCGTCCAGTCGGGCGGCGTTTTGCTCCCGCCGCCGCGCGTTCTCCTCGAGCCGGCTCATCTGCGCCATCAGCGCCGCCGCCTGGAACTCCGCCATCCGCAGGTTGATCCCGTTGCGGCAGAGGCGCAGATCCGCCGTCCCCTCGTTCGGCGGGGTCCGGTAGTGCGAATGGAACCCGTAGGCGTGCCGGTACAGCGCTTCGTCGTTGGTGATCACCGCGCCGGCCTCGCCGCCGGGCAGGTTCTTGTACTTCTGGAAGCTGAAGCAGCCGAGCTGGCCCAGCGTGGAAACCTTTTTGCCTCTCCACTCCGCCAGGTGCGCCTGGCAGGCGTCCTCGACCACCGGCACGTTCCGTCGCCGTGATATCTCCAGGAGGCGGTCCATGTCCGCCACGTTGCCGCCCAGATGCACCGGCATGATGCACCGTGTCCGCGGCGTGATCGCCGCCTCGATCTTGCCGGCGTCGATCATGTGCGTCTCCCGGTCGGTGTCCACGAACACCGGCAAGGCGTAATGCGCCAGAATCGCGTTGATGGTGGCGATGAAGGTGTACGGTCCGACGATCACCTCATCCTTCGGACCCACCTCGAGCGCGCTCAATGACGCCATCAGCGCGCTGGTGCCGTTGGCGGTGGCGATACAGAAGCGCGCGCCCATCTTCTCGGCCCACGCCTTCTCGAAGTCCCGCACATAATGGCCCTGCTTGCGCCACCACTGGCAGGCGCGCAGTACATCCAGCCAGGGCTTCTCGTCGCTCGGGCGCACCTGCGGCCAGGAAGGAAATCCGGCTCGCCGCACCGGCTCGCCGCCGAGCAGTGCCGGCCGGCCGGTCGTACTCCGGCCCGGCGCCGCCCGCAACGCCGCCGCCGCAGTCACCCCGGCGAAGGCTCTCCGTGTCAGATTCATGGCGACTCAACCTCCTCGCTCAGTCTCCATTATGCCGCGGAGTGGCCGAAGCTTCAGCTTGCGAACCGCCCGGATCTGCTACCTTGTTGGGTTCGGAGCGCTGTGTCGATGATCATCGCTGATCTGAGCCAAATACAAGGCCGCACCTACCCCGCCCGCCGCCGCACCCAGAACCTCGTCGGCGGGCTCTCCCCCATCCAGGCCCGCCACTTCTGCATCGGCCACGTCACGCTCGAACCCCGCGGCGGCCAGGTGCCCTGGCATAACCAGGAACAGGAAGAGGTGTACTTCGTTCTGGAAGGCACAGGCGAGATGTGCCTCGGTCCGGAACGGCAAACCCTCACCGCCGGCCAGGCGGTTTACATCCCGCCCGGCGTGTTTCATCAGCTCACCAATACCGGCGAGACACCCTTGCGGATGATTTACTGCTACGGGCCCGCCGGGGACGTCGCCCACTGGCGACAGGAACTCGACGGCACGCTGCCCCGGGCCGGCGTCGAGGCGCCGCCGCTGCCCGAGGGCGCCTGGCCGCAGTGCACTGACAAGCCCCAACGCTGAGCGAGAACCATGGCCGCCATCACCACACACCGAATCGGCATCATCATGAACGGCGTCACCGGCCGCATGGGCACCAACCAGCACCTCATGCGGTCAGTCGTCGCCATCATCCGGCAGGGTGGGGTGAAGATCAGCGACCAGGAGGTCATCCTCCCCGACCCGGTCCTGGTGGGACGAAACCCTGCTAAGCTCGACCGGCTCGCGGAAATCTCCGGCGTCACCAAGGTCACCACCGACCTGGACGAGGCCCTGCGCGACCCCGCCAACCTCATCTACTTCGACGCCCAGACGACGCTCCAGCGCTTCGACGCCGTCCGGCGGGCCATCGCCGCCGGCAAGCACATCTACTGCGAAAAGCCCAGCGCGCACAGCGCCGCCGCCGCGTACGAGCTCTACCAACTGGCCAAGAAAGCCGGCGTGAAGCACGGCGTCGTCCAGGACAAGCTCTGGCTGCCCGGCCTGCTGAAGCTGAAGATGCTCCGCGAAACCGGCTTCTTCGGCCGGATTCTGTCCGTCCGCGGCGAATTCGGCTACTGGGTCTTCGCCGGCGATCCGATCCCGCCCCAGCGGCCGTCGTGGAACTACCGCAAAGAGGACGGCGGCGGCATCATCATCGACATGCTCTGCCACTGGCGCTACGTGCTGGACAACCTCTTCGGCGAGGTGAAGGCCCTCACCTGCTTCGGCGCCACCCACATCCATCGCCGCCGCGACGAAGCCGGCACCTGGTACGACTGCACGGCCGACGACTCCGCCTACGCCACCTTCGAGCTCGACGGCGGCATCGTCGCCCACATCAACTCCTCATGGTGCGTCCGCGTCCGCCGCGACGATCTGCTCGTCTTGCAGGTCGACGGCACGCTCGGAACCGCCGTGGCCGGCCTGCGCCACTGCTGGATCCAGCCCTACGGCGCCACCCCGCGTCCGGTCTGGAACCCTGACATCGAAAGCCCTATCAACTATTTCGACGACTGGCAAAAGGTGCCCGACCAGCAAAGCTACGACAACGCCTTCAAAGCTGAGTGGGAACTCTTCCTCCGCCACGTGGTCAAGGACGAACCCTTCCCGTGGAACCTGCTCGAAGGCGCCAAAGGCGTCCAGCTCGCCGAAAAGGGAGTCGAGTCCTGGCAGAAACGCTGCTGGGTGGACGTGCCGCCGCTGGAGCCGTAACTTTCGACCGCCGCTACTCCACGCAGCAGGTTGAGCCGTTCGACACCAGCGCCAGCGGCGAGTAGCGGAGTTCTTGGTCGAAATAGCCCGCAGCGGAGAGCTTCTTGAAGATCTGCCCCGCGATGCCGGAGGCCACCGGGCCATTCACGGCAGCACCCCCAGTGAGCAAAACCACTACCGCCAGCCGCGTGCGCGCGCCGTCGTTGAAGGCCCCGAACCAGCCCAGATGCGCCGGCGTGTTCCGGTCCGTGCAGGTGCCGGTCTTGCCTAGAATCGTCTCGGTCGCCTCGTATCCGGCCCGCCGCGCCGTCCCGAAGCTCACCGCACCCATCATCCCGGGCTTGATCTCCGGAATCCACTGCTGGATGGCCAGCCGGCGCTTGACCCGCGGCGCGAAATTCTCGACTTCCTCCCGGCTCCGCGGATGCTGCAAGTAATAAAGCGTCCCGCCGTTGGCGATCGCTGACAGCAGGCTGGCCAGTTGCAGCGGCGTCAGCGTGATGCCCTCGCCGAAACTGCACATCTTGCCGACCCCGCCGTTGGCCGGCGCCTCCGCCGCTAGCGTCCCGGGCTGTTCCTCCGGGATGTTCAGCCCGGCCTTCTCGCCCAGGCCGAACAACTGGGCGTAATACCGCACCTTCTCGAAGCCCATCTTCCGGCCCAGGCTCTCGAAGTAGGGGTTGTTGGAGTAGGCCAGCGCCTCGGTCATGTCCAGACGCACACCGCCATAGATCCGAAGCTTGGTGCCGCTGTCGATGACGCCCTCGCTCAACGCCGCCAGCGCCACCGGGACCTTGATCGTCGAGCACGGCATGAAGCCGCTCTGAAACGCCAGCCTCTGATTCACAATGCTCAGGATGCGGCCGCTGTTGGTGTCCACGACCACTACGCTGCCGTTGAAGCGCCCCAGCGCCTCGACGGCGGCTTGCCGCACGATCGGATCTTCGCCGGCGGTGATGTCGCCCGCCGTCGAGTCGGCGTAGGTCGGTGTGCGCCACCGGCTGTAACTGGTGCGCCGGCGCTTGGCCGGCCTTCGCTTGGTGGTGGAAGACTTGGCGGCGGGGCCGGATCTCTTTGCGGCAGCCTCGGCCGCGGAGGCGGGGATTGTCAAGCCCGCCTCGAATCCGGCGAGGAGAACGAGCGACCCCAGGAGACTCAGAAGTTTACGCATTCGACATCCGCACAGTACGAGCTCGCAATCCTAACTAGACATTCTGGTGAATTCGCCCCCCGCCGTCAAGCCGCCGTCCAGCCCCCGTCAATCGTTTGCACCGAGCCGGTGGCGAACTCGGCTTCCGGCGAGCACAGGTACAGCGCCATGTACGCGATCTCTTCCGGCCGGCCCAAGCGCCCGACCGGCTGCCTCCGGTTCAACTCCTCGCGGATCTTGTCTTTTTCGTGCTTGTGGTACTTCTCCAGATACGCCTCGACGAACGGCGTCTGCACCGTGCCCGGACAGATGCAGTTGACGCGGAGCTGGGTTGCGTACTCGACGGCGAGCTGGCGCGTCATCGCCACGATGGCGCCCTTCGTAGCGCAATAGGCGAACCGCCGCTTGATGCCGACCAGACCGGCCACCGAACCAATGAAAACGACACAGCCGCGCGCTCTGAGCAGCAAGGGCAGGGCGTATTTGGTGGTCAGGAAGGCCCCTTCCACGTTCACGCTCATCAGCCGGCGAAAGTCGGCCAGTTCGGTCTCCTCGATGCTGCCGACGTGGCCGATGCCGGCGTTGTTGATCAGGATATCGAGCTTTGGCATCCCGGCGAAGGCGGCCGCCACCCTTGTCTCGTCCGTGATGTCGCAAATGACGGCGGATGCCCCGGGCAGCTCTCCGGCGAGCGACTCGGCGCGTGGCCGGTCGATATCCAGAACGATGACCGAGGCTCCCGCGGCGGCGAACACGCGGCAGGTGGCTTCCCCTATGCCGCTCGCGCCGCCGGTCACCACAGCGACTTTCCCATCCAGCCGGAACGGTGCGCTCATCGTAGGAATTGTACCCCGCCCTTCAGCATATTGCCCCGCCCGACCCGGGTTTCAGACCGAGCCGGAACACAGCGGCGCAATCTCGAGCGGCGGTCGAGCTTTCCGTCGCGCCCTCCGAGTCGCCGCACCGCCCTGTCAGCCCGCTGCCGATCGACCTACAATAAAGCGTAGAGCAGGCCATGAAGATAGCCCTGGGAACCTGGTCGTTCACGTACGGTCCGTACGCGGACAATCCTGTTCCGTTCGACCGGGCCGTTCAGCGGGCGGCCGAAGTGGGTTTCGACGGAGTGGAAGTTACCGGCTTTGCCCCCCATATCACCCTGGAAGACTATCCGACCAAAGAATCCCGCCGTGAGGTAGTCCGCCTGTTGCAGGACCTCGGCCTCGGCATCTCCGGCTATGCGGCGGATCTGACCAGCGTCAACCCAACCGCCGAGGGGAATGAAGAAAAATATCTTGACCTGTTCCGGCGGAATCTGGAGATGTGCGCCGATATCGGCAGCCCCTCCATCCGCGTGGACACCGTGTCGGCCCCGGGGTCGATTCCGGATGCGGACTACGAAGCCGCCATGGAACGTGTGGCGGAAGTCTGGCGCGGGGCGGCCGAAGCCGCTGCGGGAGCCGGCATCCGCGTCGTATGGGAGTTCGAGCCGGGGTTCGTGTTCAACAAACCCTCCGAGGTCATCGCGGTCCACGAGAAGGTCGGCCATCCCAACTTCAGCCTCATCTTCGACACTTCCCACGCCTACATGTGCGCCGTCGTCGGCGCCCGCCAGCACGGCAAGAAAGAGACGCTGAAAGGCGGCGTGGCCGAATTGCTAAAGAAGCTGGAAGGCCGGATCGGGCACATCCACGTGGTGGATTCCGACGGCACCCTTTACGGCGACGAGACGAGCACCCACCGTCCTTTCGGTGAGGGTAAGATCGACTTCGAGGCCCTCGCGCCCAAGCTGCTGGCTGTGCCGAACATCGAGTGGTGGTGCATCGACCTGTGCTTCTGCGCCGGAGCTTGGGAACTCGTCGAACCCAGCCTGGGCTTCGTGCGTCGCCTGCTGAGCCAGCCGGCTTCCGCCTGATGCGGTAATTCCGAGCGGCCCGCCGCCCCCGGCCTCGCCGTCCGTCGATTCGTGCGCTTGCTCAGAGGTCGCCTCGTGAGTGATGAGATCCGGCTGTGTTACATTGATAGAGAAACCACAGGAGTGAAGCTTTCATGTTGAAAATCAATCGCTTCCAATTGCTTCCGGTCGTGATTTCGGGTCTCGCGCTCGCTCCCCACTCCACCGCACAAACCAAGGTCGCCGTGGTCAACAGCCAGCTCGCTATTCTGGAGACCGCCGAAATCAAAAAGGCCCAGGCGGCAATGGAAGCGGAGTTTAAGCCGCGGCAGGACGAAATTCAGAAGCTGCAACGCGAACTCCAGGATATTCAAAACCAGTTGCAGAAGATGCAGGGCAAGCTCACCGCCCAAGCCGAACGCGACCTTCAATACGAAGGCCAGCGCAAGCAGCGCGACCTCCAACGCGCCACCGAAGATTTGCAGGCCGACATCGACGCCAGGCGCAACGACATCCTGGCCCGCGTCGGCCGCCAAATGCAGGAAGTCATCCAGAAACTGGCCGAAGAAAAGGGAATTGACGTCGTCATCGACACTACCAATACCTTGTACTTCAAACCTGCGCTGGATCTGACCAAGGAAGCCACATCCGCTTACGACAAGGCCCATCCGGCGCAGTAAGTTCGTGCTGTGCCATGTCCGGCTATTTGGAAGACTACGGGGTTGCGGAACAGCGGCGAGAACGGCTGATCAAGCGGATTGTAATTGCCGGCGTGCTGGCGGCGGCCGCCGCCGCCGGCCTCTATTACCAGTTTCGAAACTTCCGCGAAGAGCGCCAGATCAAAAGGTTCCTGCGGCTGCTGGAAAACAAAGACTACAGGGCAGCCTACACTTTGTGGGGGTGCACCGAGGCCCATCCCTGTCCGAATTACTCTTACCAGAAGTTCCTGGAGGACTGGGGGCCAGACGGCGTGCACGCGGCCGTGTCGGCGGCCGACATCACCCGCACCCGCTCCTGCGCCGCCGGAATCATCCAGACCCTTCGCTTCGCCGAGGACGACGAGGTGTGGCTGTGGGTGTCCCGCGACGATCGGACGATCAGCTACGCGCCCTGGCCGACCTGCGCGCCGCGGCTTCCCGCCTCTACTTTTCGAACCCAGCCGGGGCAATAACGGCGGCGCCGGCCTGTCGCGGCCGGCCGAGGTGGCGCTCGAGGAATCGGAATGTGCCCGCGCCGTGGATCTCATGCGGGCCGTCGAAGAACTCGATCTCGGTCCGCTCCGGAATTCCCAGATCGGCATACAGGCGGCGAACGCGCGCGTACTCGTAGGCCACCCACTCGTCGATCCCGACGCCGTCACGGTGCCCTCGCTCGACCATGAACGGCCGCGGCGCGATGAGGGCGGCCAGTTCGGCGTAGTTGAACGTGTTGCCGAGATCGAACTCCAGCATGTCGTACTCGACCGTGTACATGTAGCTGAAGGGGTGGTCCACGCTGGTAATCTTCCGAATCCACTCGTTGAAATCGGCCGAGCAGATCGACAGCGCGTATTGCGGCACTAGCGGCGGCGCCCTCATCGCTGTCTTGCCGCCATAAGAAAGCCCGTAAAAGCCGATCCGCCCGGCGTCCACGAACGGAAGCTGGGCCAGCCACTCCAGTATCCGCTGGTGCTGGCCGATGATGAAGGAAAACAACGACAGCTTCTGCGGATGCCCCTTGCGGAGCAGCACGCGGAACTTTTCCCTCCCGATGTACGGATTCTGGGGCGCGAAGACTATGAAGCCCCGCTCGGCAAGCTGCGCCGCGAAGCGCTTGTAGACGCGCTCCAGGCGCTCGTCCGGGGGATCGATCAGGTGTTGCGGGCGCCCCTCGAGTCCGTGCTGGCAGACAACGACGGGCCTCCGCTCTCCCGGGCGCAAATCCCTCGGAACCAGCAGGATGCCGTAGGCGAACACCTCCGGCCAGACCGGCAGCAAGACCTCGTAGCCGGTGTAGGCCGGGGTATCATAAGCCCGCCGGGTTTGCGCCCGCAGCGGCTCGGCCGGTTCGGGCATCCTCCCGATGACCTCTTCCCAGAGGTATTTCCGGTACGGTTCGGTTGTCTGCTGCCATCGCTCGAGGCTGGAGGCATCCACCTTCGAGAAGAATTTCCGGCGAGTGAATTCCGACCGCCGAACCAGCAGTTGGGTGTAGTCGATGAGCTGGTCGAACTGGCGCTTTTGCCTCTGCGCCGGGTCAAACCCCGTGCGCCGGTCCGCCGGCGGGGCGCCCGTCTCGGCAAGGGCGGTGCCCGGCCGCAGGTGCTGCAACAAAGCGGTCAGAGCGTCCCGCGATCCCGGTCCCCCCTCCAACAGCGTCAGTTTGTCGCCCGCGCCTTCCAGGCGGTACTCCTCGCTTGCCCGCGCGGCCTCGGCGCGAACCGCCACCATCGGAGGTGTCGCAATCGCCCCCGGCGCTGCCCCCCGGCGGTCGCCGCGCTCCGGCGGTGGACCGTCCACTCTTGGGTGCGGCGCCGCTTCAATGACGAGGGGACGCGGCGCGACCAAGCGCGCCAGCTCAGCGTCGCCGAACTCCTCCAGTTGCGACCAGACGCTGCGGTAAATCGGCTCCCGCCACATCTCTTCGCGGGGGCCGAAATAGCCGCTCACCAGAGCGGCGTCAATGCGCGGATCCAGCGCCGCGCTGTACAAAGCCAGCAGTCCGCCCTCGCCGTAGCCGGCGACACCCACCGGGTCCGCCGGCGCCGCCCGGCGAAACCAGTCCACCAGGGCCAGAACCTTCTGCACTTCGTACCCGATGATGTGCCGGCCCATCTCATACGCCATCCGGTAGATGAACTCCCGGTGGGGCTGGTTGGTGAAGCGGACGCCCTCTCGCCCGGAGAATTCGTCGCTGCGGCTGATCAGCACTGGAGCCACGACCAGGAATCCGCTCTCGGCCAGCCTCCGGGCGTACTGGGCCTCCTCCGGGATTCCGGGGGCCAGCCCGGCCAGCATCTCCGGCGTCCAGTCCGCGTCCGGCAAGGCCACCACCCTGCCCAGCACGCGCCCGCGCGGCACCAGCAATAGGCCCTCGCCCGTGACCCCCTCGAGCGCCGGCCAGTGAATCGCATGGACTTCGTACCGCGGGGTCGCGGCCACCAGCGACGGTCGTTCGACCGTGGCGTCGAAGCTCGGCGCGTCATAGGCGATGCGCTCGTCCACTGCCCCGACTATCTTCCGCAGCCGTTGCCGTCTCTCGCCTTTGAACTCGAAGTATTCTTGCCGCGTGCGGAAATGGCGCGCCCAGACACGGGCCCTCCGGCTGGGCGCCTCCGATAACCGCTGGGTCAGATAACGGTCGATCCCCTCGACCATTTGCGCCGCCAGGTCGCCTTGCCGCTCCAGAGGCTCAGTTCCCGGCAGAGGCTGCGCGTCCGCCGGGGCCGCCGCCGCGACCGCCAGACAAACAACCGCGCCAGACAGCTTCGCCCGGTGCTTCCAACTCCGCCACATCTTGTGTCCTTCCGGTAGCTCGCTTATTCAGGATGAAAGATTCGCGATCCAAGAACCAGGCAGCAACGCCGTCGAGCTCGGCCTGGATAGGCCGCGGCCAGACATCGTCGAACGCGACGCCGGGGCGCCCGGGCAGAACGCCGAGTCGATATACTCGCGCAAGTCCTTCGCTAGCGCCGTCTGGCTTCTCCCGGGTTGGTTCGCGC
>FWPU01000957.1_pt1 | contig 90125 bp, 94 predicted proteins | sample 2228361 | NCBI WGS metagenome assembly FWPU01 (sample SAMEA103939777, study PRJEB20133) | metagenome
GTTTTCTTGGCATGTGGTTATTATATGAGAGCTGATCAAGCAAAGGAAGAGTAGGTTTAGATAGTTAAGAACGTCCCCTTTGCTCCTTTGCCCGATGCGCATTCAACGAACGTCGTTTGGGCCGCATGCGCATGTGCGCGCGCCGAATCCCCGATGGTGTGTTTCAGGCACGCGTCCGCACGCTGGCCAGCGGCATCGCACTTGACTATGCATCGCCTCATTACTACGTTTTAAAGCGAATCGCGGTACTCGCATCCCAGCTATCCCGTCTCATCGATGGGGTACGGGGTGCAATCGAGGTGCTCGGCGAAATGATCGACGGATCAAACGGAAGAACCGACGGCGGGTCGAGAAAGCGCGGCATTTTCCGCCTCGCGATCTCCTTTCTCGGCACGGGCCGCGGCCTGGAAGAAAAAGAAAGGCTTTACCTTGCGCTCGGAATTATCACCCTAACGCTAGCTGCGGCGTTCGGCTCCATTTTGATCATCGGCGCTCTCATGATGGTTCTTCGCCGCCTCTAGCTTTTACCCGTCCCCGGCGATGCGACCTCGCGGGTTCGCGGCGAGTCGATGTTCTGAACTCCTCCTTGAGCTTGAAAATGCACTTATCGAGCGCCGCAAGGCTGCTGCTTCGCGAATAAATGATCGGCATCTCCCGATCGCAAGCGATCTTTCTCGCGCATTTTGCCGCGCAGTGCGAGACTTCACCTACAAACAAAACGATACCATCTACCTCCTTCAAGCGCTGCTCGAGCTTTGGAGGTCTCCCGTTGTAGACGAGGAGATTCACTCTCTGATTTTTCGCCGCGTTCTTGTAATGCCGTTCCAGCCTTTGTATACCTCCCACGAGAGCGATCGTCATTTTCTCACCCCTTTCAGGAAATCGAAGTTACTTCTATTCCGGTAGCCACATAGCGAGGTAAGGATATAGTCGCCCCGCAATACTCCACTTCAACCAGGCGGGAATTCTCGGGAGAGGGATGATGACAAACCACGCCGATGATGGATCCGGCCGTCAAACCGAGAGCTTTTCTCATCAACCCCGATGAAGCCCGGTCGATGGAAACGATCCGGTAGATTCCACCCTTGGGAGCAGCGGTGAGAGGCATCGCGATCACTCCTTATTGCAAATGATTCTCAATATTACTAGAGAAAGAATAAGCGATCTTCGCTCGCCCGTCAAGACTTCCATTTCAAAGACTTGAAGGCGAAGTCGCCTTGGGTGAAGCGCAAGCATGGAAGGAATATAAAAATGCGCGGGCGTCGCAGACGAAATTGAAGCGTCGTGACGAACGGCAAAACGGCGATCTGCGGATCGGAACTGCAATGGATTTCGGAACCGCTTTGGGAATTATAGCGGGTATCGCAACCACCTCGTCTTTCCTGCCGCAAGTGATTAAGGCGTGGAAGACGCGATCCGTTAAAGACGTCTCGCTTTGGATGCTGATCCTCCTTTCCACCGGCTTGTTCTTTTGGATCTTATACGGCCTCGCGATCAAGTCCGTTCCGGTCGTGATTGCGAACTCCCTGACGCTCGCCCAAGCCCTGATCGTGCTGTGGCTGAAAATCAGAGAAAAAAAGGATTGATGTGGACGTAAAATTCCACAAAACGCACCGATAATACGACGTTGATATCGATATGATTCCCCACCGATAAGCTTTCACCCGATAAGCGTTAAGAACAGGAGGACAAACGGAAGTGATGGATTCTTGCCCTGCAATTCCCAAAACTGGCGCTTGATAAGGAAGGGTCCTGGATCATCCTTTGGGGATGCGCAAGCATCGATGTGTAAATTGCCCCAGCCCACTTCGACTGATTCTTCCTCGACTTTCCATCTCTTCGAAATTTCCATGTCCAAATAGTAATGAGCGCTCGATCGCCTCGAAAAGGAGCCTTTTGGCCGTCTCCAAATCGGCCGCGTCGCAGATCGCGCCAAGCTCGGCTTTGAGCGCTACCTTAAGCTCCTTCGGAGCGATGCAGAACATACCTCGGAAGGGATTGCCGCTTTCGCTTGCGAGAATAACTTTCAGCGCCTCTTCGACGGTCGCACTCTTATATTGAGCCATCACTGCTCTTTTTCGATAGGCGTTCTTGTCAACCTCTATCTTTGGGAGCGATGGCTCTTCGCGTCAAAGAGCGATATCCTTTTATTTTTTATCCCGCATGGTCGGCTGGTCGGCTGAGACATAGCGCGGGAATATCCGCCGCCTCAATTACCTGCTTAACGGGATTTGTCTTGGCGACCCCACAAGAGCATTGAATCGTTTTCAGTTCCCGAGTACGCCATGGACAAGCCCTATGATACCGACGCAGCCTCCTCAACGGCGATCTCCTTCTCAAGAATCTTACCCGCCACTTGTGCGGCTTTCTTCCCCGATAGTAGCATGCCTCCGAAGGTCGGCCCCATTCTCGGTATGCCATAAAGTGTGGAGGTCGCCATTCCGCAGACAATTAGGCCCGGAAAAACTTCGCCAGTTTTCTCGACAACTAGATCCTCTGATTTCTCAACCCACATGGCTCCGAACCCTTTTGTCTCGATCAAATTGCGCTTCTCAAGCATCTTTAGGACGCAGGCATCGTGCCCCGTGGAATCGATGAGCAGTCTTGACTCGATCGCCACCGGATCGACGCAAGTAATCTCCCTAGGCAGGGAATTGACGGGCGTCCAGTTGATGACGGCTCCGGCTACCTTGCCACCCCGCAGGATGACATCGTCGAACATGGTCATATTCGCGAACTTGACGCCAGCGTCGCACGCGGCAGCTATAAGCTTCGAGCATGCGTGCGGACCGTCCGCGACGAACAGCCCCTCGTTAGCCTCCTCGTAGGGGACGCCGATTTCGTCCAGAATGCGATGTGTGGGCGCTCGGAAGGTAACCTTGTTCATCATGTATCCGCCGATCCATAAACCGCCGCCGAGGTAGTTATTGCGCTCGACGATTAGAACTTTGTAACCGTTTCCGGCCAGCTCTTTGCCTGCCACGAGGCCGCTCGGTCCGCCTCCGATAATGATCACATCGGTTTCGGCATACTCATCCAGTTGTTTCATAAAGCTGCGGATGATTGCCCTCGTCACGTCGCGCTCTCCTACGGATTGAAACATGCCCATATCATCACTCCTATCAGAAATAATAAAGCCGTGCGGATAATGCACAGCTTATATAGAACTCCATCGTCGCGCTCCCTTCGCTGGCATTATCCAGATCAGGTTCCCCGGTCGAATGATTAACGTCATTCCTCTCAGCCGCCAAGAAGCAGCTCCCGTACGCCTTCATTATTCGATTTTATGACGTATTCTAAACAACGGAGCGAAGAGGAGCAAGCGCTGAAGGCCTTCAATTAAAACTCGATTAAAATATCTTCTCCTCACTCATTAGAATACCCCATCCTTTGGCTCGCTCCGATAGTCTCTTTTAAGCGCAGGACCTTAGCGCCAAGGATGGTTCCGGAGGCAGGATATATCCCTTGCATTCATCCGCTTTTCTGACTCATTGATCGGCTTGATGCTGGTTCACGCCATGACCCAATGAGCTAGTGGTTGCGGCCTTCCCGGATCAAGTGCTCTTTCGTCAAATAGAATCTGCACCGCGAGCTCGACATTAGCCAGCGGCAGGTGCTTATATTCGACGATCACCCACCACCGGAATCCTTGGCTTGCCGCCTTCTTGCCTTAACGCAGCGTAGCCCGGTATCAGCATCGTAGTAATACCCGACGTATAATATGGTGTTTTATATGGTGTTTTATATGGTGTTTTATATGGTGTTTTATATGGTGTTTTATATGGTGTTTTATATGGTGTTTTCGCTTCCCACAACATCGGTGGGGTTTTTTGAGACTTTTCCCCAGAGGTCGTATCCGTAGGATTCTCCGTAGCTCGATGATTCTCTAAAGGAAATATCCAGGTCGGTTTTTGGCCTGCACACTAGCAGTCGATCGATGGCTAAGCCTGGGTGCCTATCTTAAGGATAATGGCATCATAAGCGAGCGAGCTCCGCCGGATAGCGTAGAGATGACGAATCGGCCCTCGGATATCCGTGCGGGAGCGCCGCGGCGCGTTCGGGTCGCCGCGGCGGCTTCGTGCATGGCCTGCAGCGCAGCAGCTCCCGTTCGACTAGAAGTAGCGCTCCCTCATCCGGTCGGCCACGGCGCGCGTGGTCGAGAACGCGCGCGCGGCGTTTTCCTCGGTCATCGCCGCAGTTCCGCAACTCGGGGTGATGAGCGCCTGGTGAACCAGAACCCCTTTATCGATGCCTTTGTCCACCAAGAGATCCATCGAGTCTTCGAGGCGCTGGACGAGGCCATCCACCGTCTCTTTGGTGATCTGGTCCGGCGAAGGCAATCCGGACGGAACCGCTCCCCAGGCCAGGAGACCACCCCGCTCCAAGAACCCTTTAACTTCGTCGGCATAAAGGGCAAGGCTTTGAGCGTAATCGTACGAGTCGAAGCTTACGATGTCCACCTTCGTTTCGAAAAGCAGACTCCAGTCGGTGTTGCCGCAGCAGTGAATCCCGACGAGGCCCTCGGCTGCCGAGATGAGCTCATCGAGGAAGCCTATCGCATCGTCCCTGGTCAGGCTGATATACGCGGACCCGTAGGATACCAGATAGGGCTCATCTACGAATATTATCGTGTCCACCCCCGGCCTCGCGGCTCGAAGGCGACTTTCCTGCCATTTGATATTCATCGAAAGCGACTTTATGAGCGCATCCCGCAGGATTTCGTCGTACAAGATGGGCTTGCGATTTTCGTCGGTTACCGCCAAGCCGATGCTGACCGGGCCGGTCACGTGGCCCTTAACGGCCCTGATTTCGGGAGTCGAGCCGGTTTCGAGAACGTCTACCAGCGCGTAAAAACCCCTCGCGCTTTCCTCGTTCAGCGCGAAGCGCTCGAGATTCGCGCCCAGATACGCTTCGTAAAGCTCTCCGAGCGCGTCCGCGGTGACGCGCGACGCATCGAAATGGATCTTTTGGCCCTCGTCGTCGACGACCGCTCCGGGTATTTTCTCTACGAACTGTACGTACATATTCTCTCTGAATGAGGAGTTGGGCATCTGGGGCCAGAAAGGTATCTCGGAAAAGCTTTCCATTATCGACTCCAGCGCGCGGTCGACCCCCTTGTGCGGCACGCTGCCGATAGCGGTCGCCGCGCATTTCGCTTCAAATGCCATCGTAACCTCCAGCTTCTAAATATATCCGTATCCGCGATGCTGGAACCGGAGATCGCGAGCGATCGCCCTCCTGCAGATCCAATCGTACACCCCACAGAAAGCGATTTGAAGCGAATTGTGCTATCCTACGAAAGGAAGGAGAGAAAATGATAGTAAAAGCCCTCTTGCTTCCGCTTGCGATCATCCTGCTCATTTTCGGAGGAGCGTTTGCGACGCGGGTATTCCGCGACCGAAAGCTGCTGCTCTCCGCCCTTCCCCTGGTCTTCGTAATCGCGCTTCTTTCGGGCTTCACCGCCATGTTTAAGCTGATTTCTTTCGCGCTGATCGCCGCCGCCGTGGGCTTCGCGATTTTCATGCTGCGGAAGCAGCGAGCCGGCAGCTGATCCGCGCTTATCCTCGGCTCGCGCCTTCCGGACATCTGGCCCTCCGGCGATCCGACCCTCCGTCGGCCGGTGCCCCGATCGCTTGAAGCGAGCAGCGCCCCGCTATTTTTCGCCCGGGTCTTCGGCGCGCGCTTCGGCAACAGCCCTCTCAACGATCTCGTAGTGGATATGGCCACCGCGGTGGAGGATGGTGTCGTTCAACTCCGCGTCCATCTTCATCGACGCGATGCACGGATAGCTGTGCCAGTACTTGGCCACGGCCCTCGTCAGCTCCTCTCCCAGGGGATAACCCACGATGTTGTGCGCGACGAAGTAGGTGTTTCCGCATGGGGCGCTTCGCAAGACCTGGGCGGACCTGATCTTGCCGTCTCTAATCTTGACCTTCACTTTAGGTTTACCTATCTTGAATTCGTCCATGAACCCGTCGATCGCTTCGCCCTCCCCCTTTTCCAGCGCGCAAAACGGCTTGGGAGCGGCGAATTCGAGCCCCTTTTCGCGGCACGCGGCCTTCAGCTCCTCCCTTATCCAGCGATCGAGCCAATCAGGGTCTTCCACCGGAACGATGAGGGCCTTTGAGCCCGCTCGTAGGGCCAGATCGGGGATCTCCAGCAAGAGATCCTGATGGATGTTGATCGCGACGGTTACGTCGTGCTTGGGCAGTTCGCTCGGCAGATATTTGGAAGGATCGTCGATGAAGGCGAGGAGCGTATCCGGATGCGAGTGCGTTCCCGCGATGCGATCGGAGTAGTTTAGCCGATAACCGGCGCGGCACCGGTTGCATTTTTCGCCGCAACCGGTGCAGACGTCCGGATTATCCGACAGATGCCGGATGAATTTATCGGCGTACTGCCCATTGAATTTCCTCCAAAACGGCCCGAACTTATCCGAATCAGGGCTAGGCGAGCCGCTCATGAATATGAAAAGCTTCATGATTAGCTGATTTTAACCGGAAATAACGGTTCTGACGAGATCGGAAGCCGATTTTCCCCGGCCTAGGCTAATTCGGCGCACGGGAAGATAGCGCCCGTTCTCGCGATGGAATAAAATTCGCCCGAAACCCAGCTTCTTCGGAAAAGAGATGCCTCGCGGGCGATGTCGGAATCACGCGGGGCGAGAAGGATTAGCGCCGTTCGAGATCTTTTCCAGCGGGGCGTAGCCGATGTGAAGAAGCTTTTCTCCCCCGTCGAACCGCACGGTTATCGTGTCTCGCCCTCCGAGCCCAGCGACCACCCCCACGCCGAAAACGGAGTGCCTCACGCGATCGCCCACCCTGTAACTAACATCAACCTTAACTTCAACCTTAGTTTCTGAAGCTTGGTGCGGTGGTTCGGCGGACGAGCCGCAGCGCTCTTTCGACACCATCAGCTCAGCGGGGATCTCCCTTAAGAACCTCGAAGGCGCGTTCCAGCTTGTGCCTCCCCACAGGTTGCGCGACGAAGCGTTCGTGAGGTAAAGCTTCCGCCGGGCCCTGGTTATTCCGACGTAGCAAAGGCGGCGCTCCTCCTCGAGCTCGCCCACGTCCGCGAGGGATCGCACATGCGGGAAAACCCCCTCCTCCATGCCTGCGATGAAAACGATGGGAAACTCCAATCCCTTGGCGTTGTGCACGGTCATCAGGGTAACGGCGTCCTCGCTTTCCGCGAGCTCATCTATATCGCTGACGAGGGATACCTCCGCCAAAAACTCATCGAGCGCTTTCTTGCCATCCCGCTCGAACTCCTGGACGACCGAAATCAGCTCCTTCACGTTCTCCGCCCTGCTTTCCGCTTCGATGGTTCCTTCCTCTTCGAGCATGTCCAGATATCCCGTGCGATCCAGCAGCGCCTTGAGAGTCCCCTCCAGCCCGACGTCTTTTGAAAGCTCGCGCAACTCCAAAAGCATCGCCGCGAAAGAGAGCGCGGCCTTACGAGCCGCGGGCATGAGCTGCGGTATATCCTCAGCCCGGCCGATCGCCTCCGCGAAATCGATCCCCTCCCTTGAGGAAAACGCGTCTATCCAGGCGACCGCCGCTTTGCCCAGCCCCCTCTTAGGCACGTTTACGATGCGCTTCACCGAGAGCGAATCGCTGGGATTGACTATCGCCCTGAGGTACGCGAGGACGTCCTTGATCTCCTGGCGCTCGTAAAAGCGCAAACCGCCGACCACGCGATAAGGAACCCCGTAACGCAGAAAAGCCTCCTCGAGAACGCGCGACTGAGCGTTGGTGCGGTAAAACACCGCCACGTCGGCATATTTCCATCCCTTCTCGACCAGCTCCTCGATCTCCGTGGCCACGAACGCCGCCTCTTCGTGCTCGTTTTCGGCCTCAAAGCGAACGACCATCTCGCCCTCATCGTTGCTCGTCCACAAAGCTTTCGGTTTGCGGCCCTGGTTCCGGGCAACTACGGCGTTCGCCACTTCAAGGATTCTTTTCGTCGAGCGGTAGTTCTGTTCGAGCTTTATAACCGTCGCATCCGGGTAATCGCGCTCGAAATTCAAGATGTTGCGGATATCCGCCCCGCGAAAACCGTAAATGGATTGGTCGTCGTCCCCCACCACGCATACGTTCCTGCTTTTCGCGGCCAGCAACTTCACCAGCTGATACTGAGCTTGGTTGGTATCTTGATACTCGTCCACCAGAACGTGCTCGAACCTCTCCCGGTAAGATTCGAGAACGCTCGGGAAGGCGGAAAGGAGGTTGACCGTCACCATGATCAGGTCGTCGAAATCCAACGCGTTGTTCCGATAAAGCCTTTCCTGATAAAGGCGGTAAACTTCCGCCACCGTCCTGCCGAAAGGATTCCGGGCTCCGTCCGAATAGCTCTCGGGATCGGTTAGCCGGTTTTTAGCGTCGGAAATGAGCGCGGCGAATTTGGAGGGCGGAAAGCGCTTTGAATCGATATCGAGATCCGCCAAGCAAGCCAAAATCAGCCGATTCCTGTCGGCTTCGTCGTAAATCGTAAAGTTCCGGGTATAACCGAGCCTCTCGATTTCCCGCCTGAGGATTCTCACGCAAGCCGAGTGAAAGGTCGAAACCCACATCCCCCGAGCGATCGGGCCGATCAAGCTCTCAAGCCGCTCTTTCATCTCATCGGCCGCCTTGTTTGTAAAAGTTATCGCGAGAATTTTGTGGGGATCGACGGAACGCTGGGCGATCAGGTAGGCTATCCTGTGGGTCAATACCCTCGTTTTCCCGCTGCCGGCCCCGGCCAAGATCAAAAGGGGTCCTTCCGAATGCGTTACCGCGCGCCGCTGATCGGGGTTCAAGCTCTCGAGCAGATTCATAAGGTCAATTATATGAGCAGAAGCTCCGTCGCGAAAGAAGAATATGCGGATGCTCCGAGCTTTCGATGGTTCCAGGTGCTCGACGGATGGATTTGAGGCGGCGGGCGAGCCCACGCACACCGAACTTCGATGGATTCTGTGAGTTTAGTGGAGGAGCTCGACGATCGCGAAGCGGCCCATCATCTGGAACATCGCCAGCTTCTTGGGGTTTAATGGATTGGTTCTGCGGAACTTCGCTTGCCGATTCGTCGGGCATTCATCGGATGCCGGCCTCACGCATCGGGCGCCGGTTTTTTGAACTTGAAAAGCTTAAACGATGACCAGACGACCTCCGGATTCTTTTCGAAGCAGGAGGTGTGTATGACGAGAGGACCCCCAAGCGTTACCTGTTTCGAGCCGCAATGGATGCAAACCGCCTGCAAGCAAACCCTGCAGGCTCCGATGGGCTCAACGCCTTCCGCCCCGCAAGTGGGACACCTGTACTTCTGCATGAGCGTTTAACTCCGCAGCTTCGTGAGCACCGATGAGCGTACCCGCGCTTGCCAAATTTAGCCAGCCCCCGTTAAATATATATCAGGTCGCCGAGTTTGTAAAACTGAAAGTTACAAAGTTGGAAGGGACGAGGCGTCTCGCGCCGGCATCGGAATCTCCCGCCGCAGGCCGGACTTCCCGGCGAGCTTTCAACCCCGCTTTTACGCCAGCCGGCCGAGCGCCGCGCGGGCCGCCGCGGTTCGGAAGCGCCCCGAATCGCACCTAATAGCCTCGCGATTCGAGGCTCATCTCAACGAAACAGCATCGTTGGGACAGTACTGAGCGCAAATCCCGCAACCCGTGCAGAGATCGCCGACGACGTAGGTAGCCCTCGGCCCCCGATGGCCGACTTCCCTTTCGAGCTCGAGTATGGCCCCCCTGGGGCAGCTCCGCTTGACCGGACAGCCGATGGCGCCGTCGCACTTGTTCTGATCTATGACCGCCTTGGGCTTTAGAAGCGCTCCGTTGGACATCGTCATCCCTCCGTCGCCCATCAATGGGCAACCGTTCCCAAAATGCGATCGATCTCCTCTCTGAGCTCGTAAAAGGATATCCACCCCTCGGCGGTGAGCCTGCCATTTACGGTGACAGCGGGGAGCGAAATCTCGCGCCCCTCTTCCCTACCGAGCTCGTTCAATCTATCGCGCGCCGCTTGGTCGTCCGACACATCGTGATAATTTACCGCTACGGCATCCCCGTAGTTCTCTTTCAACGGCGCTATGGCCATCCATTCGATCTCCGACCGAGATAGGCCGACGCTTCCTCAGCCGAACGAGGAGCACGCCGCCTTCTCTTCGTTGAAAATATCGATTTCAATCTTGTTCCGCTCCAAAGCCCTTCACCTCCAACGCTCGCTCGACCATTTCAATCTTCCTCCTCAGCCGCGCTTCGTCTCGGTCGAATGCCTCTCGATAAGCCTGGATCTTCGAAGCGCTTATGTGCACTCCAGTCTGGCCGATTGTGAGTCGCTTTTCAACTTCGAGATCTTCCAAATCGCCCTTCAAGCGCTCCAGCTCGGACATCAGCTCTTCGCGCCCAAGAGTTCTCAGCTTTTCCTCGTACTCATCCCGCGCATCCGGCATGCGTCATCACCCCAAACGCCATCCATATCCCGAAACCTCCAGCCGCATTGATACCCTATGGGGTATCAAATTTATCGCGATTCTCCTTCGGTTGTCAAGCGCCGAACTCGGAGAGCCCTTGACATCCCCTTTTAGCCTGATAAAATCCGTTTAGGCGATGGAGCTCGCCGGCCGAAAAACGCAAACCGCGCCAAAAGCGCTGATGGCTCCTGCTCGAAAGGGTGGGAGTTTTATTTTTAACGATGAAATGATCAGATCGCTATACGTGGGCATCGGCGGATTTTTAGGCGCGATCGCCAGATACCTCATCGATGGCTGGATAAGCAATTCGGTTCTCACGCCATTCCCGGTCGCCACGTTCGTCATAAACATAACGGGAAGCTTCGCCCTGGGCCTGTTCATGACGCTAGCTACGGAGCGGTTCGCGATCGACCAAAACCTGCGGCCGCTCATCGCGATCGGCTTCATTGGCGCGTACACGACGTTTTCGACTTTCAGCTTCGAGACCGTCCGCCTGATCGAGGACGGAAGCTACGGGTTCGCCATGGCGAACGCCGCTTTTACCGTCGTCGCCGGCATAATCGCGGTCTTTGGGGGAATTTTCCTGGGAAGGATCTTTTAGCCGACCGCTTTGCTGCAAAGTCGACGACGCGCGGATGGATGATGCACCGCGGTTTTGCGGGTTTTTGCGGAGGGATAAAACAGCTATGCTGATCGCGGTGACGGAAAGATGACGAAGATAACCGGGCCGGGAAAGCTGCTGCGCGTTTTCATAGGGGAGTCCGACCAGTGGCACGGTCAACCACTTTACGATGCGATCGTCCAGCGCCTCCGCAAGGAGGGCTTCGCGGGCGCGACGGTCATCCGCGGAATCGAGGGCTTTGGGGCCCACTCCAGGCTGCACACGACCCGCATTTTAAGGCTTTCGGAGGATCTTCCCATCGTCATCGAGGTCGCGGATTCGCCCGAGAACATCGAGCGCGCTCTGTCGATCGTCGACGAGATGGTCACCGAGGGAATGGTAACCGTCGAGGATATCCGCATTTTCAAGTACACGCACGGGTCGTAAAACTCTGCAAAGACTCGAGTTTTGCGATTTCGGGTATGGGAATCGTCGCAACAGCCCGATTGCGGATAAATGGATGCGCCGGGCTGGCGAGATCGGACATTTGCGGCGATATCGCGTCCGCGGACGAGTTGATGGAAACGGTCCGTTCGGGGAACGGACCCTGCAGGCCGTGCATGCGCGCGGTTTTCGGTTGGTCGGGCATTTGTGCGTTTTGCGCCCGCGGGTGGTTCAAACGGCATTCGGTCCGTTCGGGGAACGGACCCTACAATTCACGCGGGCGTTTGGCGGACGGATGATCGGATTAACGGCGCACAAACGCCGCCATCCGGTGTAGGCCCCGATCGGAAGATCGGGCCGTTTGCGCACGCGTCAACGAACGTCGGTTGGGGCGCAAAAGGGGCGCGTCGCCGGATCGCCGATCTCGGGGTTCGTAGGCGTGGACGCGCGCGGCCGCTGCGATGTTCGTTTGGTCCGTTCGGGGAACGGACCGCGGGTAAAGACCGAGATTGTTGGAGGGATGGCGCGATGCGCGAGCCATTCAGCATACCGGTCATCATCGAAATCCCTTATGGAAGCAGAAACAAGTACGAATGGGACGAATCGCTCGGGCGCTTCAGATACGACCGCATGCTTTTTTCGTCGGTGCACTATCCCACCGATTACGGTTTCGTGCCGGACACCCTTTCCGAGGATGGAGACGCGCTTGATGCCCTCGTCTTGGTAGCGGAGCCGACCTTCCCCGGTTGCTATATCGAGGCGAAGCCGGTCGGCCTCTTCAAAATGGAGGACGAAAAGGGCCTCGACTACAAGGTGCTCTGCGTGCCGGTTGGAGATCCTCTTTGGAACTACATAGACGACATTCGCGAGGTGCCACCTCACCTGCTGAACGAAATTTCGGCGTTCTTCGAGATATACAAGAGCCTCGAGGCCAAAGAGGTAAAAGTTCACGGGTGGTTCGGCCGCGACGAAGCGTTGGGGGCCATCGAGGGGGATCGGCGCCGCTTCGCGGAGCGAAAAGCCGCTTGACCTTCCTCGCTACCCGAGCGACCGCCCGACCGCGGCCGCTATCGGGCGCACTTCCTCCACCAGCCTCAGGAACTGGCCGGGAGTTAGGGACTGCGCCCCGTCGCAGAGCGCCTTGGGGGGGTTGGGATGAACCTCGACCATGATGCCGTCGGCCCCGGCGGCGATGGCGGCTCGGCTCATCGGAATCACCATGTCGCGGTTTCCCGTCGAGTGGCTCGCATCGACGATGATCGGATGGCTGGAAAGCTTCTTCACCACGGGAACGGCCGAAAGGTCCAAGGTGAACCTCGTGGCGGTTTCGAAGGTCCGTATTCCGCGCTCGCAGAGTATGACGTTGGGATTCCCCGCGCCGGTGATGTATTCCGAAGCGAGAAGCCACTCCTCGATCGTCGACGAAAAGCCCCTTTTCAGGATCACGGGCCGGTGATCTGAACTGGTGAGCTTGCCCACCTTCTTGAGGAGGGCAAAATTCGCCATGTTCCGCGTGCCTATCTGAACTATATCGACGTATCTAAGCACGATTTCCGCGTTTTCCGTGTCGGTGATCTCGGTTGCGATCTTAAGCCCGTACTTTTCGGCCGCATCAGCCAGGAGCTTGAGCCCCTCTTCTTCCAGGCCTTGAAAAGTGTACGGGGAAGTTCTCGGCTTATACGCCCCGCCGCGAAGGATCTTTACGCCAGCTCCGGAAACCACCCTGGCGACCTCCATCACTTGGTCGCGGTCCTCCACGGCGCACGGACCGGCTATGATCACCGCTCTATCGGGAGCAAAGATATCATCCACCTAGATCCCCGCTCTTCATGAAGCGAAGTATGCAGTCGTAGATATCCCGCAGGCTGTCGTCGTACAGTGGGCCCTCGTTCGCGCGCGTGACGTTCTCGAAGATCTCCTCCTCGCGCCCCGGATCGTAAAGTGGAAGTCCGAACTCCTCTTTGACCCTCCGAATTTCGACGACTATCCGCGCCCTCTCATTGAGGGCCGATACTATCTTCTTGTCCAGCTCATCTACCTTGTCGCGCAGCTCTTTGAGCTTGTCCGTCGCCTCTTTGCCCTCCATCGCTCCCCCAGCAAGATCGCCGCCGGCCTGCTATGCCGTTCGCTTCATATTAACAGATATTCACGAAGACACAACTCCAAGAGCCCGAAGCCCAGCGGCTTCATGCGGACCGCGCGATCGCCGATGCATCGATCGACGGCCGATCGGCCGAATTTCATTCCCACTCGATCGTGCTCGGCGGCTTCGAGCTTATATCGTAAACCACCCGGTTCACGCCCTTCACTTCGTTTATGATCCTCGTGGATATCCTTTCGAGAACCTCGTAGGGGAGGCGCGCCCAATCGGCGGTCATGGCATCTTCGCTCGTCACCGCCCTAATCGCGACCGGATAGGCGTACGTCCTGGCATCGCCCATAACCCCCACGCTCCTTATGCAGGGAAGAACCGCGAAAGATTGCCAAATCTTTCTGTAAAGCCCGGCCCTCTTGACCTCCTCCTCGACGATCGCATCCGCTTCCCTGAGGATCTCCAGGCGCTCCGCCGTTACCTCGCCGATTATCCTCACGGCGAGCCCGGGCCCCGGAAAGGGCTGCCTCCAGACGATCTCTTCGGGAAGCCCCAGCTCCTCACCGACGGCTCGAACCTCGTCTTTGAAAAGCGATCGCAGGGGCTCGACCAGCTTGAATTTCATATCATCCGGAAGACCGCCCACGTTGTGATGCGTTTTTATCTTGGCGGCATCCTTGGTTCCCGATTCTATCACGTCGGGGTAGAGGGTACCCTGGACCAAGAAATCGACCCCTTTTAGCTTCCGCGCTTCCTCCTCGAACACCCTGATGAATTCGTTTCCGATTATCTTTCTCTTTTGCTCGGGATCGGTTACGCCTTCCAGCTTTTTCAAAAACCGCTCTCCGGCATCGACATCGACCAGGTTTATGCGAAAGTGCCTCTTGAAGGTGTCGACGACGAGCTTCGCCTCGTCTTTTCGCAGCAAGCCATGATCGACGAAAATGCAGGTCAAATTGTCGCCGACGGCCCGGTGCACGAGCGCCGCGGCGACGGATGAATCCACCCCTCCCGACAGGCCGCAGATGACTTTTTTGTTCCCGACCGATTCCCTCACGCGGGCCACCGCGTCTTCTATGATCGAAAACATCGTCCAGGTCGGCTGGCAGCCGGCGGCCTCGAAAAGGAAGTTTTTGATGATCTCGGTGCCGCGTTCGGTATGCGCGACCTCCGGATGGAATTGGACCCCGAAAAGCCCCCGCTCGGGGCATTCCATAGCCGCCACCGGAGAGCTCTCGGTGCGGGCGCTAACCGCAAAGCCGCTAGGCGTGCTCTTCACCGCATCGGAATGGCTCATCCAGACGGTCTGCTCAAGCGGCAGATCGGAAAAAAGCCGGCTATCCTTGCGCGCCACCGCAAGAGAAGTGCGCCCGTACTCCCGACGGCCCGTCCTCTCGACTTCTCCGCCGAGCGCGTGGGCCATGAGCTGCATCCCGTAGCAGATTCCGAGAATGGGCACTCCGAGTTCGAATATCCCGGGATCGCAAGAGGGGGCTCCTTCCTCGTATACCGACATCGGCCCCCCCGAGAGAACGAGGGCGCTCGGTTTGAGCGCCCTTATTTCTTCAGCTGTTAGCGAGTGGGGTACTATTTCGGAGTACACCCTGCACTCTCGGATGCGGCGCGCAATGAGCTGAGCGTATTGCGCGCCGAAGTCCACGACCAGCACTTTTTGATCATCGTGATGAACGTCTTCGGTCATCATCGAAGGCATCCTCGCGTCCAGCCGCGCGGTGTCGTTGGGTTCACACCGCCTTCATGGGGAATCGCCGGCTACCCCATTCCCACGCCTTGCGACTGCTGAAGAACTTTTCCTTCCGTCTGCAGGGCGGGTGCCACCATGACCTCGGCCTTTTGAAAGCTCTTGATGTCTTCGTATCCGCAGGTGGCCATCGCGGTTCTGAGCGCGCCAAAAAGATTGAGCGTCCCGTCGTTCACGTGCGCGGGACCGATCAACAGCTCCTTGAGAGAAGTCCTCGGTCCGGCGTGCACCCGCGTTCCCCGCGGCAGTTCGGGATGGAAAGTCGCCATCCCCCAGTGATAGCCAAGTCCGGGCGCTTCTTCCGCCCTCGCTATCGGGCTTCCTATCATGACCGCATCGGCTCCGCAGGCGATGGCTTTCGCTATATCCCCGCCCGTCCTCATGCCGCCGTCAGCGATCACGTGGCAGTACCTCCCCGACTCCTCAAGGTATCTCACCCGGGCGGCCGCGGCGTCCGCTATGGCGGTAGCCTGAGGAACTCCAATTCCGAGAACCCTTCGCGTCGTGCAGGCGGCCCCCGGGCCGACGCCCACCAAAATTCCAACGGCTCCAGTCCTCATCAGGTGAAGAGCCGTCGAGTACGAGGCGCATCCCCCGACTATCACCGGAACGCCGACTTCGGCGATGAATTTGTTGAGATCGAGCGGCTCGGTGGTCTTGCTCACGTGCTCGGCCGAAACGACTGTTCCCTGAATGACGAGGATATCCAATCCGGCCTCGAGTGCGATCTTATAATATCGCTCGACCCGCTGGGGGGTGAGCGACGCGCACGCGACGACCCCGGCGTCCTTTATCTCCTTGACGCGCTTGTAGATGAGCTCTTCCTTGATCGGTTCTTTGTAAATCTCCTGAAGGCCGTGGGTCGCTTCTTCCTTCGGAAAGGAGGCGATCTTTTCGAACACGGGACGGGTATCCTCGTAGCGGGTTTGCAGGCCCTCGAGATTCAAAACGCCGGCGGCGCCCAGCCTGCCCAGCTCGATGGCCATTCGCGGATCCACCGCGCCATCCATCGCCGAAGCCATGAGCGGAAGATCGAATTTGAAGCCCGCGATCTCCCAACTTATGTCCACGTCCTCCGGATCGCGCGTTCTTCTGCTCGGGACGATCGCGATGTCGTCGAAACCATATGCCCTTCTTCCCTGCTTTCCCCGACCGATGTCTATCTCCATGGACCCTCCTCGACCTTCGGCGATTTCAGCGCCCATCCGGTTCAACCGATCCTAGCAATAAACCCAGGCGCTCCCGGCCGGATAACGGCTCGGTTCCCTGGGTTTTACCGAAATCCAGTGCGCTGATCAACTCTGGGCTCGCTCATCCCTCCGTAAATTGCAAATAATACTACACAGGCCGATAGAGGGTGTCAAGGTGAGGGCTTTTCGCGCTCGGCCGAAGGTACTTGGGATCGAGGGCGCGCCTTTCCGCCTCCTCCTCATCGAAAGACCTTATCATCTCGAGCCGGTTGGAGTAGAACGAAAGGAGCACGTTGTACTCGCGCTGCCTCTCGGGGCTCCCCCAAAGCTTCACGATTTCTCGCTTGAGCTCGTCGACCTCCCGCGCCAACATTCGCTTGTAGTACTCCAGCTTATCTTCCGCCCGGGCGACCGTTCTGTCCTTTAAGAGATGGACGATTTTGAACCCGAGATAAAACGAAATAGTTCCCTCGTAATAGCTTTCGGCCGTGACCATCTTGTCGTCGGCGACTATGTTGAAGTGGGTGGCCTCGTATCTTAGGCCCGGCAGGTGCCTCACCAGCCGGATATATCGCTCGAGCGCCACGATATGGGGCTTCGTTTCGACTTCGATCACCGCGTGATCCAGGGGGTAGCGTTCGAGGTATCTTCTGAGCTCGAGGTCGAAATCGAGTTCGAGGCCGACGACGCGCTCGTCGGCGTCGATTACGAGATACCAGTCGCCGTCATCGCCGATAAAATAGGCGCTCCTTTTCTCCGCCTCGCTTTCCCACGGCCGCTCGCACTCTATCAGGCGGATCCTGGGATCGCTCTTCCGTCTTTCCCTTATCCACTCGATGCTCCCGTCGGTCGACCGGGGCACCTCGTGAGGGAAATCCGCATACGCCCCGTCCACGAGGACTATTTCATCCACCCAGTCGAGCGTTTCGAGGCAACCGGGCAGAAAATCCAGGTCGTTGTAGAAGGAGACGCAGGCCACGATTCGAGGCGGCTTCGGATCGCGCATCGGCCTCGCCGGCAGCGCGTCGAAATCCGGAATTTCGTTCGGCACGTCCACGCTTTCCATCATCTTCAGCTCTTTCAAAAAGGCGGGGTCGCCCGTCAGCGGCTCCATCGGCGGCAGCTTCCACTTCCGGCTCACGTAGTCCCAGTTCCTGGCATCGTTCGCCCCGTAAAACTCCGGGAACATCAGCGCCGTTCGTCCCCCGAAGTGGTGAACCAGGGCGTCGTTCGCCGTGACGGTCAGAAGGCCGCCCGCTTCCAACCTGAACCAGTAATCGTATTCGGCGTATGGACCGAAGCTCAGCGCTTCGTCGAACTCGCCGAAGCGGTGGATGGAGGAGCGGCTGAGCGCGAAGCAGAACGACTTGATCTTGCCGTTCCACGTCCTCGGGGGCAGCGAAGCTGCCGCATCGGCGAGGTTCGGAAAATCCGGAGGCAAGCTGAACTCGGTGTGCGGGAGACAAACGCAGGCAACCCTGCGGTCTTCAAAAGGCCTGAGAATCGATTCCAGCCACCCCGGGGAGACGAGGACGTCGTTGTGAAGGAAGATCAAATACCTTCCCCTCGATCGCCTTATGCCCTCGTTCCACGCGGCGGCGATCCCCCTGTTCTCGGGAAAGCGAACGACGGTGGTGCCGACCTCGGCCAGGTACTCAGGCGTGCCGTCCGTCGAGCCGTTATCGATGACGATGAGCTCGTAACTGCCTTCGGGGGTGCATCTCTTTATGGCCCCGATGCACAAGCGCGTAAGATCGACCCCGTTGCAAACGGGAACGATTATGGACGCAAGCCCACCCGACCTGGAGATCTCCGCCTTTCTCCGGGGCGGAGTGGCCTTGCACCCTTTTTTGCGCTTTTTCTTGCCCACGAAAGCCCCACCTCTTGAATCGGTCAACGCCGAATTTCGGCGATCGGCAACCAAATTATATCAATCGCGCGCGACCATCCTCAAAATGACCAAGCAATCAAATCCTTGCATAGTTTTCTACCAAACTATAGTATTGTAAGCGATTGACTTGCGGCCCCCGCCGCGATGGTCTAGGCAGCGATGGCGACAGGAGGGAACGCGTGGGAAGAAGAAGCAAGAGAGCTGGCATCGACGGTTTATCGAAACTCGAAGCGAGAATAATGGACCTGGTTTGGGATAGGGACGAGATTTCCGTCCGCGAGGTCCACGAAACGCTCGTAAAAGAAGAGTACCTTCCCTACACGACCGTCATGGCGACCATGGTGAACCTTTCCAAGCGGGGCATTCTCAAGCAAGATAAGACCGGCAAAACGTATTATTACTCGCCGTCGATGAGCCGGATAGATGCGGCGGAGGCGATGATCGACGCCGTCGTCGAAAACGTGCTCGGCAACAGGCGGGAAGCCGTCAAGGACCTGATCGAGCGCCTCACCGAAAAATATGCTTAAATATCGGTTGTGGGATGCATCTGACGGCCAGCGATAGCCGCTTCGGGGGACCCGGCCCGCGGCGATCGAGGCGCTCCGATGATCGCCCAACGACCGAGACATCGATCGAAGGTAAGCGGGGCTCGAGATGGCCATTCTAAACAGCAGGATGCCTGGCGGATTTACCGCCGCGAAGATCATCGCGATAGCTGCACCCCTCGCGCTGATCCAACTCGGATCGATAATCGCGGCGCTGCTGGACCTCAGGAGGAAAGCTACCTCGGATCTTTCTGGAGGCAAGGCTCTCTGGGCAGCGATCCTCGCGGCGTGCCTTTTCTCGTTTCCCCTGGGATTCCTGGGACCCATCTTTTATTTCACGATCGGAAGAAAGAAAACGGCATGGACGCCATAGAAATAAGCGGCCTTGTTAAGAAGTACGGCGAGGTCACGGCCCTCGATGGCTTGACGTTTGAGGTCCCCAAAGGATCCATCTTCGGGTTTCTCGGCCCAAACGGAGCCGGCAAGACGACCACAACCAGAATCCTCGTGGGTCTTTCCAGGCCGACCGCTGGTCGGGTTAGCGTGCTGGGTTTCGACTCGGTCACCGATGCCAAATCCATGAAGCGATATGTCGGATACCTGCCAGAATCGCCCGCGTTTTACGATTGGATGAGGGCCGGTGAGTATCTGTCTTTCATCGCCGAATCGTTTGGACTCAGAGGCCAGCAGCTGAAGCGCAAAATTGCCGACCTGCTCGACGCGTCCGGGCTATCGGGCGCGGCCAAGCAAAAGATCGGAACCTTTTCGCGGGGAATGAAACAGCGGCTCGGGATAGCTCAAGCTTTCGCCAACGATCCGGAAATCCTCATCCTGGACGAACCCACATCAGCCCTGGACCCGATAGGCCGCAAAGAGGTCCTCGACCTCATCGAATCCCTCTCGAAACGGAAAACGGTTTTCTTTTCGACCCACATCCTCGGCGACGTGGAACGCGTTTGCGATTCGGTGGCAATCATCGATGGAGGAAGGCTGATCGTCCAAGGCGAATTGGAACGACTGAAAAAGACGTACGCGAGGCCCTCCTTCCTCATCGAGGTGGACGCGGACGCATCTCTCCTCGCCGACAAGCTGAGATCGGCTTCCTGGGCATCGGCCGTTCAAGTCGAAGGCGGAGCGGTCACCGTTGACGTCTCCGATATCCGGGCGGCGCAGTTGGAATTGGCGGGCATTGTTTGGCGAGCCGGCCTTCCGATCAGGAAAATCGAGTTCAAAGAGATCGCCCTGGAAGACATTTTCGTCGACGCCGTCGAGGATAAAGCGAGCGCCATAACATCGAGGCCATAGGAGAGGAGTTAGCGTGAGCGGCGGGATAGCGTTTCTCAAAAAAGAGATGCTAGGCATCATCAAGACGTACAGAGTATGGCTCGTACCCTTGATCTTCGCTTTTCTAGGAATCTTGAGTCCTGTGTCGGCCAAATTCGCCCCCGCGCTGGTCAAGGCCGCGATGGAGGCCGATGAAGCCCAGCGGCAGATGTTCGGGCAGATAAAAATTCCGGAGCCGACAGTTTTGGATGCGTACGGGCAATGGTTTAAGAACCTCTCCCAGTTCGGCTTGTTGACGGCGATCCTGATTTCGATGGGATCGATCGCAGGAGAGAAAGCTCAAGGCACTCTCGCCATCGTCGCAACCAAACCCATTTCCAGAACGGCCGTCGTGATTTCGAAATTCATCTCGAACGTCGCGCTGATTTTCGCATCTGTCCTTATCGGTTTGGCTGCCTGCTACCTTTACGCCGACCTACTCTTCGGAAAAGCTCCTCTGAAGCCCTTGCTTCTTTCGACGACCGCGTTTTTGACCTACGCCGTTTTCGTGCTGGCGATAACGCTGCTTTTTAGCTCCATCGCGAAGCGGCAGATCGGCGCGGGAGGTTTGTCGCTCCTGGCGGTTTTCGCCTTATCCGTGATCGCGAGCCTGGGCCACGGATTGGAAAAGTATTCTCCGGGAGCCCTATTGGGAGCTTCCATGAAGATAGCATCCGGGAGCCAGGCGTTTTCAAAAGCAATTCCAGCCCTGGTCATAACGCTCGCGGCGACGGCCGCGGCCTTGGTCGCCGCTTCTTTGGTGCTCAACCGCCAGGAAATATAACTTGCGACGCCCGCGGTAAAATCGAAGTGAAGGGCGACGAAAGCGTAACCGACGCGCAAAGTCGAAACCGACTTCGCGATGGCGCCCAAGCCGATCGAAGCGGGAACGCCGGTTTAAGATGCAGCGGAGATAGCGCAGCGAATGAAAGAAGACTCGTCTCGCCGGCTAGCCGGTCACTACAAACTGGAAGAAATAGATGCGCTTTTGATGGTGGAAACGGAGCCGATCAGGAGGCTCCTTCTCGGTTCCGACGTACCGCCGAGAATTCGAGCGCTCCTATCGGGGATGGAGGAGCTAAGAAAGAAATATCGCCGCTCGTGGCTTCTTCTGTACCTAATCTACTTCGAGTCGATTCCGACCGACGAAATCGTGGAAAAGAGCGGCGGACGAATCAGCAGGGAGCAGATCAGAAAAGATAAATCGCGAGCTCTCGCGAGGTTGAAGGCTATATTGATGGGCTATCCGGAGTTCGCGGGCACGCGTTCCGAGGAGCGGATCGAGCGATGAACGATAAACGAATGTCTAAAGACGAAAAGATAGAGCTTTTCTCGAGGCTGGTGGAAGAAGAGGCGTTTTCCGAAGGCGCCGTAGAGCCAGAGGCAGAAATCGAGGCCGCGCTTGAGGAAGCGGGCGAGTTTTTCAGGAATCGCTCATCCGAAGCCCCGGAAAGGTGGCGGGCCGAGCCCGCAAAGCGGCGGCTGAGCGCGAGGACCGCCCTCATCGCCGCGGCCACCGCGATCGTCCTCGCGGCCGCGGCTTCCGGCGCTGCGGCCGCCGGAATGCTGCCCAAAGACGCGATAGCGAAGGCCGTGACGGCTGTCGCCCGCGTTTTCGCTCCGGAGAAACCGCTCAAAGAAAATCCGGGCACCGGTGAATCTTCGGATGAAAAACCGAAGTCCAACTCCCTTGGGAGCGAACCATCGCCGTCCATCTCCGGCAAGCCCACGAAATCGCAGGCGGCCATCAAGGCGACCGAAACGACTTCGAGTCCGAACGCGATAGAGACCGACCCGGCCTACGCCCCGATCATCGCGGCTCTGCGGAGCGATCCATCCGGGATCATCCCTCCGAGTCGCTTAGAAGCGGTTATAGCCCACATAAGCCGAGTGCTGGTCGCGGGGAATTGGGCTAGAATCGATTGGAGCCGATTCGAGCTCAACGGCGATTCCTTCGACGGAGCGGCGGCTCTGCTGCGGATGGGATCCGATGGGCAATGGCGGTTGGTAGCCGCGGGCACGAACCTGCTGCGATCGAGCTACCCCGAAAGTCCGGATGAGCTCTGGGCGTCCGTCCCGCGAATCGCGACCGCCTCGGAAGACGACCCGGACCGCATCGCCGTCCTCGCCGCCATCAAGAACAGCGACCGAATCGCCCCGGAGATGAAGATCGACGGCTTCGCCGTCGATTACGTGGGAATAAAAGGCGACTGGGCCTTCGTGAGAATCCACGCCCTGAAATACAGGCTGGGAGCGGGGATCATCGCCAAAAGGACCGAAGGCACCTGGGGAATTTACTACATCGGAAACGAGGGTCTATCTCCCGACGACCACCCGGAGGTTCCTCCGGAAATCTTCAAATAGGGCCTCGACATTTTAAGCCCTCTTAAGCCCCGGCCTTGAAAGCGCCTCGGGCATAATCGGATCGTTAACGCGCGCTTCGATCTCCCACCGCCGGCGATCGAGGGGCCTCGCCAGTTTGACCGCGAATTCGTCGTGGAAAAACACCTGTGGGAGTTCGACCGTGAAAACGATTTATTGGTTTTCCGAGATTTCCAAGGATAACGTGCGCGAAGCCGGCGGCAAGGGCGCCAATTTGGGCGAAATGATAAGGGCCGGCCTTCCAGTTCCGAACGGCTTCGTCGTTTCGTCCGAGGCCTATTTCGCGTTCCTCGGGCGAACCGGCATAAAAGACAAGATCGCGACCATATTGAGCGGCTTGGACGTGAACGATAACAAAGCGCTGAACGAGGCGAGCTGGAAGGTCAAAGAGTCGATCCTCACCGCGAAGATGCCGGGCGAAATCGCCCGGGCGATCGTCTCCGCCTACGAACAGCTGGGGGAGGGAAAGGCGGTCTACGTCGCGGTCCGCTCTTCCGCGACGGCGGAAGACCTCGCCGCCGCGTCTTTCGCCGGCCAGCAGGTCACCTACCTCAATATCGCGGGGTCCGAACACGTGGTCGATGCGGTTCAGGGGGTTTGGGCTTCCCTTTTCGAGCCCAGGGCGATCTTTTACCGCGCGGCCCACGGCTTCGATCATCTGGAAGTGGGAATAGCCGTCCCGGTGCAAAAAATGGTTCAGGCCGACAAATCCGGAGTCATGTTCACCGTCGATACGGTCACCAACGATCCCTCCAAAATCGAAATCGAAGCGGGGTTGGGGCTAGGAGAAGCGATCGTCTCCGGTTCGATTATCCCGGATCGATACCTGGTCGACAAAGAAACTTTAGGAATAGTCGAAAAAAACATCGCCAGGCAAGCATGGAAAATTACCATGGTCGAGGGGAGAAACAGAAGGGTCGATGTGCCTCCAGCCGAAGGCGAGGCGCAGAAGCTGACCGACGATGAAATAAGGGAGCTCGCCGCTCTCGGCAAGAAGGTCGAGGAGCATTACCGCTTTCCCCAGGATATCGAGTGGGCGATCGAAACGGGAAAGACCTACCTCGTCCAAACGAGGCCCGTTACGACGATCAAACCGAAGGTGGAAGAAAGGCCAAAGCCGGTGCCCGTTGGGGAGGTCATCCTTGAGGGCACGCCCGCTTCGTTCGGAAAAGCATCTGGTTCCGTGAAGATCGTCTTGAGTCCCGCCGAAATCGACAAGGTGCGGGGGGGAGACGTCTTGGTGACGACGATGACCTCGCCGGACTACGTGCCGGCCATGCGCAGAGCGGCCGCCATAATCACGGACTCGGGAGGGCGGACGTCCCACGCGGCCATCGTATCTCGAGAGCTCGGCATTCCCTGCGTTGTCGGAACCGATTCGGCCACGAAAATCTTGAAAGAAGGCGAAATCGTCACGGTCGACGGCTCGAAGGGCACGGTCGTTCGAGGCGAGGAGAAAGCTCCCGCCATTCGCGCGGTGGAGCGGGCGGCTCCTCCGGCCGCCCCGCCTCCAGCGGAGGCTGTGCCGGCCACCGCGACCAAAATCTACGTGAATTTGGGCGAACCCGAACTCGCCGAAGAGGTGGCGGCCAAGCCGGTAGATGGAGTCGGCCTTCTGAGGGCGGAGTTCATGATCGCCGAGATCGGCGAACATCCTAGGGCGATGATCGACGCTGGCAGGGATAAGGAATTCGTAGAAAAGCTCTCCGATGGAATGAAGGCATTCGCGCAGGCCTTCTTCCCGCGGCCGGTCGTTTACCGGGCGACGGATTTCAAGACGAACGAGTACCGCAATCTTAAAGGCGGCGAGAAATACGAACCCGCGGAGTCCAATCCGATGATCGGCTACCGCGGGGCCTCGCGTTACGTCCGCGAGCCGGATCTCTTCCGCCTGGAGCTCGCCGCCCTCAAGAAAGCGAGAGACGAATTTGGCCTCAAGAACCTGCACCTCATGATACCGTTCGTTCGGACGCTCGACGAGATGAGGTCGATTAGGGAGATCCTGGACGGCGAAGGGCTTCGCCGAACACCGGATTTCTGGCTTTGGATGATGGTCGAGGTGCCCTCCAACATCTTCTTGATGGACGAGTTTTGTCGCTTGGGAATAGACGGCATTTCCATCGGTTCAAACGATTTGACGCAGCTCGTGCTCGGCATCGATCGCGATTCCGAGCTGCTCGCGCCTTCGTTCGACGAGCGAAACCCGGCCGTGCTGAAAGCCGTAAAGATCGCCATAGAAAAAGCGGAAGAGAACGGCATTACGAGCTCCTTGTGCGGCCAAGCGCCCTCGGTATACCCCGATTTCGCCGAGCGCCTCGTCGAGTTCGGGATAACTTCGATCTCCGTAAATCCCGACGCCATAGAAACGACGCGAAAAATCGTTTCCTCCGCCGAACGGAAGATCCTCCTGCAGCGCGCGAAAAGGATTCAGGAAATCGAAGAGCGGAGGTGGCGGCCGCACGCGGCCGCTTAAACTCCTCACTCGGGACACTGCGCTTGCACGTGGTCCAGCGCTTTTAGCATATCCTCTTGATCGGGAGCCTCATCTTCCGCGAGCGAATAGCTTTTCTCGATCGCGTTGAACCTGTCCAAGATGAACACCGCGTGTTTCGCGGGAGGACCGCTGAGATCGACCCCGTACCGAGCCGAGATGCGGCCGCCCTCGTCGTGGAGAAGCTGAAAAGGCAGGGAGAGTTCCCGCGCGACGCCGCGCAAAACATCCAGCCCTTCCGGCGAAATGCCCACCACTTCCGCGTCAAGTGAGCGATATCGAAGGTAGTTCCCGGCGAAATCCGACAAACCTCGCCGACACGCGGAAATGTCGGTCCTGAAGAAATAGATCACCACGTTCTTCCTCTGCTTGAAAGCCCAAACGTCGACGATACGGCCTCCCGTGCCGGGAAGCGCGAAGTGAGGGGCCAACTTTCCGACGATATCGGCCCTTAAGGCCACCGCAGCCCACCCCAGAGGCAAGTCGGAAACGCGACATCAACTGGATACCCAAAATCGCCCTCTCGGCCTGAAAGCCCGACCGACTCCGAGGAAAGAACCCGATCGCCCAAAGAACCCCGTCATCATCTTCGGAGCTTTGAGAGTATCGGCGGTTTGCGAACGGATCGCGCGAGAAAAGCGATCTCATCGCCCGGCGCCGTGCGCGTCGATTCTATCGCGCCCGCGGGGAGCTCCAAAACTCCCGAGGCGCCTCTTGGGCCGATCTTAACCGCGAAGGGCCGGATCTCTTCCTCGACGGCGACCACCCTTCCCTCCGCGTCCAGGAAAACCGCGTCGATGGGGAACCCCATGAAAAACGTATGGATTGACCGGCAAGAATGGATGAGAAGGGCGCTTCCGCGCGGCGAGCTTTTTCTCCCGATGAGGCCGACGAGCCTGCGAGTGAACGCAACGGCGACCTCAACGTCGTCGAAGATGACGACGCCTTTTGTCTTATTGAACGCGATCAACCTTTTGCCCGCCACCGGCGCGCGACCGAACCCCATCGTGCTTCAATATCTCCATATGCGAGAACGCGGACTCCCGAAGCCGGACGCGAGTTCACCGCGAATCAGCTGGAAACGAGGAGCAGCGCCTTCCCGACGACCACGATGTCTCCAGGGCCGATCGAGCTTTCCGAAGTCCTTCTGCCGTTCACGTACGTTCCGTTCGCGCTTCCGAGGTCCTTGATTTTCCAGCCCCGCTTCGTTCGGCAAATGGCCGCGTGGCGTCGCGACACGGTGCGATCCCTGAGGATGAGATCGCTCTCGATGGACCTTCCTATGATGAACTCGCCCTTGCCGGCAAACACGCACTCTTCCCGCTTTTTCATCCCCCGGCACACTTTGAGCACCAAAAACTCGGGAAAGGAAGCCGCGCGATCGGACTCTCGCTCTCGCCACGGCGGATCTTCCTTCAAGAAAGCCGATGCTTCGATGAGCGAGGCGATTTCATGTTCTTTGGTTTCGCCGCCGTCGTCGGGACAAGCGCTGCTCCCCCTCGAGCTCTTTCGAAGCCCAAACCCGTTAACCGGCTCGCCGCAATCGAGGCAAAACATGGCTCTATCCCTTACCAAGCGGCCGCAGGATTTGCACTTTTCGCCGAAACGTCCTTTCTCCATAGCTAAGACCCGCTCTGAACCACGACATAGATGATCGATTCTCCCTTTACGGAAGATCCAAAAAAGATCTCGGCCGAGGATAAGTTGGCTCCGTTTCCCTTTACGAACAGCATCACCGGCGGCATGCCCGCTTCCGAAGCTAAATACCAGCCCTTCTTCCTCATGCCTTCCCTCATGAAATTGATAACTGTGCGGGGAGGTTCGCGCCGACCTTCGCAGAGGTAGGCGAGCGAATAGATCCCGACGCTTCCCCTCCGATCGCGCCTGAAAAATATCCTCCTGCTCCCCGGATACCTCGGTATATCCGATAGGTCCCTGCCCGAAACATCTCTTCCCTCGCGAGCTCTTTCAAAAGCCGTCAGGTCCAAGTCTGGCCACCGATCGAGCGCAAAGCCGCAGCCATCGAGACCCAGCGCCGCGACGCTGAAAAAAAGCACCGCCGCTATGCCTATTCGACGTCGAACCAGATCGCGTTCGGCCATTTCTCCACGACGACGGAAGAGCCCACGGACGCCGTCCTCGCGCCGAAAAGGCCGCCCAAGAGCGGAAGCGGAAGATCGTAAGTCACGGTCACCTTGACCGGCTTACCCACCTCCTGAACAAAGCCCACTTCGCTCGCCGGAACGTCCACGACCTGAACGCGAAGGCGTCGTGGATCGGCGCTCGGATCGACGCCGGCCAACGCGCGCCGCAAGAAGGCCTCCACCTCGGCGCGACCTTCCGAACCCCGATAGACGGCAATTCTGGCTCCCTGAGAAGCCAACCTCGAAGTGGTCGCCTTCATTTGAACGGCTCGAAGCAGCGACATCGAGGCGATTATGAAGGCCACGAAAACCGGCGCCGCCAGCGCCAGCTCGACTATCGACTGCCCTTTCTCCCAGAACGAAGCGCTATCGGTATCGGGCGCCGCTCTCACCTCGCGCCTCCCTCCGCTGATCTCTCGGAGATCCTCGACCTCACGAACTCCGCGACCGATATGAACCTTTGAACGAAGCTTCCTTCGGCCGCGAGCACGTCTTTCGCGCTCGTCAAGACCGGTCGCCGCTCGAAGACGTCGGGCGGATCTAGCCAGAGAAGATTTAGCGCTTTGTCGATAGCCATGCCGGCGATTCCCCCGGTCGCGCTCTTGGTACGATTGAGCCAGCCCACCGCATCGACGTAGCTCCCGAGAACTCCGGAGGCCATGCCGCCGAAAACCGGGCTCTTTTCAGCCAGCTCCTTCATCGCGCCGCCGCCGATCGTAGAGCGCCCGCTCTGGGTTTTTGCGGCCGAAAAGGCCACGTTGAATCCCGTATCTCGTCCGCCGAAAAGACCCAGGAAAGGTATGCGCTCGCCCTTGCTCCAAACGACGACGACAATTCCATCGCGCCCCGCCGTCGGCTTGGGTATCCTCGACAGCAGGTTTTTCTTCTCTTTTTCTCTGACCTTCCGCTCGTCCGCTATTAGTTGCTCCATTTCCCTTTCGATTTTTCTTTTCATCGTCGTGCATCCGCCCTTTGAGCCGGCGGCCTGATCGAAATCGCTTTTCCCATCTCCATCCGCATCGATCTCGAGGTAGTTCTCCGGATATGTCGCCTTCAGCATCGCCATCTTGGCGTCGGCTTCTTTGATCCGCCTCTCGTATTCCTCCAATTTCTCCGCGAGCTGCCGGATCCTGTCCGAATACTCGGAAGCATCGTCGTAGGCGCTCTTAGAAGAAGACCGGGACCCAAGCCCCTCGACCGGCCAGGGTATGCCGATTCCCGAATAGCCGTTCGCGCTGGCGTAGGCCACCGCGTCAGCGGCCGCGTAAATCGGTCCGACCATGGCAACGACATCCTTCGCTTCGTTGAGAGCGGGATCGATCTTCGTTTTGGCGTAAGTCTTGAGCTGAATTCCCGCTTCCAACAACGGCACCCCGGCGCCGAAATACGATGCGACGCCCCCGGCGGCGATCAGGAAATCCGACGCGAGATGCACGGTAAATTGGGCCAGCTCAAACGATGCGATCGTCATTTCGGTCTTGGCGAGGGCGTTCGCTCCCGCCAACGCGGCCGAATCCGCCGCGGCTTGCATTTCCGACCGCTTGAAAGCCAACCAGCCAAATCCGACGGCCGCGGTCAAGAGGGCGAAAATGATCAACGCGGCTATCGCGATTGCGGGATAGGACTGTCCACGATCGTCGATCGAAAACAATCTCATCGATTCATTCCCCCGTGAAAGGCTCCGCTTTCGCCGAGGCCGTGGTCCCGAGCTCAACCGCTCCCTTCAAACCGAGGGCCGAAGCCGCCTGAGCAATGAAAGGAAGGAGTTCGGCGGTCCCGCTTACGGTCAGGTGAACCTCGTCCCCGTCCCTTTTCAAGGCAACGACCTTCACCGGACGCTTCATGAATCCCGGTCCCATGGGAAGCATCCCCGTTCTATCGAAGACGATCGCCTCGGCAGTCAGCCTGGCTTCCGACGGATTCTTCTCGAACCTCACCGCCGCGGACCTGACGGCATCGAAGGCGGCGTTCTCGATCGCCATCTTTTCACCCATAAGGAGGACGAGCTGGACGCCGATCAGCGCCATCAGCAACGCGAGCGGAAAAGACAGCGCGAACTCGACCAGCGATTGCCCTCTATCTTCCAGAAGCCTTCGCTCCATCTCATGACCCCTCAATAGCGCCAAAGCTCTTTGGCCGCCGCAAACAAGTCGCCGAGTCCCGCGACCCTTATCAGCATGCGATCCAGCGCTCTTTCGATCCACCTCGCTATCAGCTGAACGAGAGACGCGCCGCCTCCGGCGGCCGCAGCTATGAGACAGACGACGACGGCTCCCGTGATTATCGCGTACTCGCTCGCCGACTGCGCGGATTCGCCTCTCAAAAAAGCGAATATTTTCCCTAGGCCTTTAGGAACGGCCACCTAGCTCACCGCCTTCCCTCGCGGGGATCAGCATCAAACTCACGCCCGACGGGCCGCCTGCCGCAGCGCGAGGCGCTATCTCCCTCGGCAGCGCAAATATATACAGCTTCCTCTTAAAATCCTTGCTCAGAAATGCGCCAGTCCACCCTTGTCCGAATTCGGTCATGACGTCGGAATCGACGAGAATCCAGTCGCGCCCGACCTCGTCCAGATAAAACGCGCCTATCCGAGCCGGAGAAGAATTTATCTCGTACTCCAGAGCGGAGATGCCCATAATATTTCGCTTCGTGAGCGACCTGGCGCCCGCTGGGATGGGAACCCCCTGAATCGGAGATGACGGCGCCCTATCGAGCTCCTTCGAAGCCGCCGCGATATCCCGATTCCTCGCCTCTTCGACAGTCGAGCCGAACCGCTCAAAGGCCCCGGTCCCGAGCCCCCGGAGGAGCGTCGCCCTCTTTTCACCGCCGCTCTCGGTCGAGTTCGAAGCGATGACGGCGACGGCGAAAAGGATCAGTCCGAAGAGCGCCGGTGAAACGCGCGCCCAGGTTCTCCCTTTCGGCCAGAGCGAAAACCGCCCGCCGACCGAGAAGCTCAAAGCTCGCCCAACCCCCGAATCACCGCCGCCATCTGGCATCCTTTACCTCGCATTCTTTACGCTGTTGATGATCTCGTTGAACTTGCCTATCAGCGTTGACTTGAAAAGCATGAGCGTTCCTATCAGGGCCACCGCGATCAAGACGACTATGATCGCGTATTCGGTGGTCCCCTGTCCGCTTTCATCGATGAAAAGCTCCCTCAACTTTCGCAGAAAGCGCATGGATCCTCCTTCCGTCGACGACCGTCACCGACCAAAGACAATTAGAACTTTCAAACGCATCCTCTCGCGGCGCAGCGTCATCCCCGAAAAAGCTGAAGCGCAACGGGGCCGAGCAGAACTATGAAAAGGGCCGGAAGGATCAACCCAGCGAGAGGAAAAATCATTTTTACCGGCACCTTGGCGGATGCCTCCCTTACCGACTGGCGATGTCGCTCCTTCACGTCCCTCGAAATGTCGGCGAGAATCATCGAGAGCGGCGTCCCGAGCTTTTCCGCCTGAAGCACCGAAGAAACCAGGAGTTTTAAGCCGTCTACATCCGTCCTTTCCGATAGCTCTAACAGCGCTTCCCTCCTTGACTTTCCGACATCCAGGCGGGCGAACGCCCTTCTGAACTCGTCGGCCAGCGGATTGTCGAACTTCTCGGCGTACACCCTCATCGCCCGATCTATGGTCATCCCGGCCCCCACCCCCACCGCCAGCAGGTCCACGGCATCCAGGAGGGCCCGCTTCACACGGCTTTTTCGATCGTTCGCCATGCCGATCAAAAAAATCGCGGGCAGCTTGAAGCCGACGAGCGCACTTGCGATCGATAAAAGCGCTCCGGGCGGGCCGAACGAGGCGGAGGCCGGAAACGTCGCGGCCGATAGCAATGCCGCCGACCCCAGCCTTATCAGGACGAAGTCTTTCGCCGCGATCAGATCGTCCAGGTCCGCGCGCCTCAGAAGGCCATCGATCTTTTCGGAGTCGTTCCACTTCTCGAATAGGCCGTATAGCCCCAACCTGCGGAAGGTCGATTCCATGGCTTTCCCCACCTTCAAAGGAACTCCGAAAGCGATGCCCAGCCCGCCCGTTGGGGGATTCGCTTCCGAGCCGGACCTCGCAACGAACTTCGCGAGCCGGTCGTTCATCGAGGAGGAGTTCCTTCGAACGAGTGCTCCAACCGCGAAGTAAAAGGCCATGGCGGTCGAAACGGACGCCGCTCCCAGAAAAATCATTTCGCCCCCTTAAAAATCCACCTTCAACATGCCGTTGATTATCGCGAATCCCGACAGCTCGGCCGCAAATGCCACCCCCAGCAGAACGAGCCCGGTCGCGGTCTCGAAAAGGGGGGCCAGATACCCCGGATCTATCGCGAAAGTGATCCCCAAAACGATCGCCGGCAGCAAACCCACGACTTTGCCCGAGAAACGGGCTTGCGAGGTCTCGGCGAGCAACTGATTCTTGAGCCTGGAGCGCTCTTTGAGCAGATCCGCCCCGTTCACGAGGAGCTCCGAAAGATTGCCTCCCGTTCTGCGCTGGATGGTCAGCGCTACCACGACGGATTCGAGTTCCGGTATCGCCAAGCGTTCGCTCAGACCGCCCAAAGCGTCGTCGAGGCCGACTCCGATGTTCACTTCATCCACCACCCTGCTCAGCTCTTCCGATACGGGCGGTGCGCTTTCTCGCACCGCGTGCTCGAGCGCTTGAACCAGGCTGGCGCCGGAGCTCAAAGCGCTGGCTATCAAAATGAGGGCTTCCGGGAGCTGCTGCAGCAACCTCTCTTTCTTTTCGCCGGACCTCCGACGAATCCAAACGCGAATCGCCAAAATCGCGCCAAAGCTCAAAGCTAGGCCGCTGATCGGCGAGCCCAGGATGATCCAGCCGGCGGCGAAAACTCCCGCACATAACGGCGGAACCATCTTCAAGAAAAGCCCAGTCCTCGTGCGCATGCCGGCACCCGAAAGTTCCGATAGAAATGTCCGCCCGATCGGCAGCCCGAGGATCAGCTTTTCAAGCGCTCCCTCTGGCCTCGCAGCGAACCCGAAAGCTGGAGTCGGAACTGCGGACCTCGGGTTCGCGTGCGCTCTCACGAAGGCGTCGAGCCTGCGATCTAAGGATCTCGCGCCATTGCGCTCAGCCAAATAGCCGTAAAAGCTCGCGAACGCGAAATGCGCGGACGCGGCCGCAAAAATTGCGGGAACCATCGCGATGCGATCCAAATCAATCCCCACCCCTCAGCATCGAGGGAATCTTTATCCCCAGCCGCTCCAGCCTAGCCGCAAAGCGGGGCTTATAGCCGGTTTTGAACCATCCGCCGACGACCGATCCGCTTCCGTCCACGCCCTTTTGGTGAAAACCGCAGATCGCCTCCAAAACAACCCTACCGCCTTTCATCCCAGCCACCTCCGAAACCTCGGTCACCTTGCGGGAGCCGTCCTGAAACCTCGCCTGGTGAATGACGAGGTCTATCCCGCCGATTATTTGATCCCGTATGGCCTGGACCGGGAGCTTCGTGCCGGCCATCATCACCATCGTTTCCAGCCTCGAAATCGCCTCGCGAGGAGAGTTGGCATGAAGCGTGGTCAGCGACCCGTCGTGGCCGGTGTTCATGGCCTGCAGCATGTCCAGCGCCTCGCCGCCCCTCACCTCACCGACGACTATCCTATCCGGACGCATCCTCAAGGCGTTGATGACGAGGTCCCTGATGGTGACCTGACCCTTTCCCTCCGCGTTCGCCGGTCTGGCTTCGAGCGAGATCACGTGTGGCTGGTTGAAGCGGAGCTCGGCGGAGTCTTCCACCGTGATGATCCGCTCGCCGGCCGGGATCATCGAAGATAAGACGTTCAGCAAGGTCGTCTTTCCCGATCCCGTGCCCCCGGTCACCACTATATTCAGCCTGCCCTTGACGCATGCCTCGAAAAGCTCAGACATCTCCTCGGTGAGCGAGCCCAGCTCCACCAGGTCTCCGAACTCCAACAGCTTCGACTTGAACTTGCGTATGGTCAACGTGGGCCCATTAAGCGAAAGAGGGGAAATCACGACATTTACCCGCGAACCATCGGGAAGGCGCGCATTGACCATGGGACTGCTTTCGTCCACCCTTCTCCCTATCGGGGACAGGATCTTATCTATAACCCTCATCACGTGCTCATCGTCTTCAAAGGTCACATCCGTCTCCGCGATGCGGCCGGAACGCTCGACGTAAACCCTGTGCGGGCCGTTGACCATGATCTCCGACACCGAAGGATCGTTAAGCAGCGGCTCGATCGGTCCATAGCCCAGAATTTCGTTGAGAACTCCCGCCGTTACCCGGTCTCTTTCAGCTCTCGGCAGCAGGAACTCCCCTTCTTCAAGGACCTTGCTGATCGCCTTTTCCAGATCCCGTCTCGCCCGAACGGGGTTGTCCTCGAGGGACTTGAGAATCTCCTCGGGGCTTATCGAAGCGTGAACTTTCTCTTTGACGGCCCTCATGGTGTGCAACCCGGTCATTCCACCGGACCGACGCTGAGCCGCATCTAGCCTCCGAAGAATCGAGGCCACTTAAACCTCCTCCCTCCGACCTCTTCGACCTCCAGCCGAACGCCTAAATCCAGCCTGCGGCAAATATCGATCGAGATGCGTTTTACGACTTCCGACAGGCTCGCGCTCCAGTTCTTCACGGATGCCATGCGCTCGCTCAGACCGCCGAGCTCATCGGGGTTAAGCCGAGGGATCGAACCGATTACGGCGATCCCCAAATTCTCGCTTACCCTGTCAGGGGTCAGTTCGCCGGCGGGATCGCGCTCGTTGACCAGGGCGACCAAATTCTCGCTCGGGAGGCCGAGCCTCTCGTAGACGCTTTTCATCTGGGCGCAGGCTTTAAGCGAAGGTATATCCCGCCCGACGACCACAACGACCAAGTCGGAGACCTCGAAAAGGTCCAGATGCACTTCCGATATGCGGGGTCCCGTGTTCGCGACGATCAGATCGTATCCGCCCTTCATCCCCTCAACCAGCTTGGCGATGCACCCGTCGGCTATCAGTTCGCCCTTCTCGAGCTGCGTCGGACTCAAGAACAAGTCCGGACCTCCGTTCACCCTCAGAGCGGCGGATTTTACGATTTCCGGATCTAGCTCATCGAGGAGCGGAAGCAAATCGAGAAGGCTTTTCCGCGGCTCGACGTCGAGAAGAACGCCGAGGTCTCCGAACTGGAGGTCGAAATCGGAGAGCGCTATCGTCAAGCGGGTTCGCTCCGCGAGATAAGAAGAGATCAGCGTGGAAACGGTCGATTTGCCCGTTCCGCCCTTCCCGCCGCATACCGTCAAAACTTTGCCGCATTTGCCGATCGAAAAACGGCCGACTCCGAACGAACCGTGATCGCCGAAATTCCTGCGGCGCCTTTCGGATCTCAACTGATGGACGCGCCTTATCGAGAATGCCAGCTCTTCCGGGGGAATCGGCATGGTGAGGAAATCCATCGCGCCGGCCAACATGGCTGTCCTGAAGAAACCCAAGGTGCTTTGGTCCGCCAGTATGATCGAGGCAACATCCGGCCGCTCGAGGCTCATGTACTCCGCGATTTTCACGCCGGAAATTTTCGGCAAATTTATTTCCGCCAAAAGGATGTCCACCTGAGATGATTCCAGTTTATGCAGGCACTCCTCGCCGTCGAGGGCGCTCTCCGCTATTTCGAATTCCTCGTACTGCTCCAGCATCGAGAGGATGGCGTTCAGCGAAGCGGGGTTTCTGGCCGCGACGAGGATCCGAACCCTGGCTTCGCTCTCCTCCGCATTCGCCTCCAACAGCGCTGACGTCGGGTCTTCCATCAGTTATCCCTCCTCGGCAGAAGCGCGAGCCTCAATTTGGCCCTTTCGGAGTAATAGATGATCCTGCCCGCCTGCTCCCTCGCGACTTCGATTATTACCGCTCCCCCGCCCGAAGAACGGCCAGAGCCGGCATCGCTCCCTTCGGAGCCTCCAAACGGGTAAGTCCCGCCGATTCCGATGACCTCGACATCGCTCATCAAAAGCACGGTTTCGTCCTTCCCCCCGAGCGCCGGATCGACGGTAGCGAATATGTCAACGCGGTCGCCCGGCCTTACGCCGTCCCCAACCGCCGATATCGCATCGGCTGGAAGACCCACGGCCACGTTCCCTTTTCCTATCATAAGAGATGCTTCGCTGCCTTCGTCCGCCGAGCTAACCCTGCTCGACAGGATCGGCTCACCTTGATAGATGGGCGAACTGGCGGCTTTGTTGAGGACTTCTGACTTGTCAGCGACCGCGTACCTGCCCACCGCTTCAGCATCCACTTCTCTTATCCTGATCGAATCCTCACCGATGATTTCGCCCGGTCGGATATCCCGAGAAGCGACCACTACCTCTCTTACCGGTTTGGACCTCGGACGGGCCGCGCCCGATAGGTACGCGAAGGACGAGAATCCGGCAATCGCGGAAAATGTCATCGCTAAGATCGCATTGCGCCTTCCGCTCTTGAACATGGAACCCCCGTTGAAACTCCGAATGCCTTTCGTTGCGATGACGGATGCCGCGACCGCGTGGAAGTAATGTGCCGTAGCCCAAGAGTTCATTTGTGCTTTTGACCTTTCGCTCATATTTATACCCCGCGCTCGCCAGTTTGGCAATAGCCTGAACGGAATTTTTCCAGAGAATTTTTGAAAAGTTCGGTAATCGAGGCCGAATTGCAACCGGGCGATCGCCCGAGCGGTTCCAGCCCGATCCGGGTTCCAAGAGATCCCTGGATATCGGGCGAAGATTTTGTTAGGATTCATATAGTCCAGCTCGTTGCCGAACGAATGCACGCATGAATACAGCGCTCGAACTGAAGCACCTTTCGAAGACGTACAGGATCGGCTGGAGGAGAACCGCGAGGGTAGCCGTCGCCGATCTTAGCTTCAGCGTACCCGATGGGACAATTTTCGGATTGCTGGGACCCAACGGAGCGGGAAAGACGACGACGCTAAAAATGGCGATCGGCCTCCTTCGCCCGGACACCGGTTCCGTCCGCGTTTTCGGCGGAGACGTCGGCGATCTCAACGTTAGAAGCCGCGTCGGCTTTCTTCCCGAAAGTCCCTATTTCTATCGATATTTGAACGCCGAGAAAGCTCTCGATTTTTACGCCCGGCTGTTCGGCATCCCGAAGAGGGAGCGCCGAGAAAGGACAGAGCGCTTGCTCGAGATGGTCGGGCTCTCCGACGCTTCCGACCTGCCGCTTGCCAAATTTTCCAAAGGGATGCTTCAGCGCTTCGGAATAGCCCAGGCGCTTGTAAATGACCCCGATCTCCTGATAGTCGACGAGCCGGCATCGGGGCTCGACCCCCTGGGACAGGTCGAGATGCGGAGGATGCTCACGGAGCTGAACGCCGAAGGAAAAACGATACTTTTGAGCTCCCACCACCTTTCGGAGATCGAAAACGTCTGCCACGAAGTGGCCATAATGAACAAGGGGAGGATAGTCGCCCGGGGAAAGCTCGATGACCTGCTCGACGTGGGCGGCGTATACTCCGTCGCGGCCTCGGGCCTGCCCAAGAACTGGCGCCCCGTCGAGGTTCCGGCTGAAATAGAGAGATCCGATGGACGCACCGTGGTCAAGGTTGAAAAGAAGAATCTAGACGACCTGATCGCGAACGTCCATTCTTCCGGCGGTTGCGTGGAGGAAGTCGTTAAGGTGACCAAAACACTCGAAGAGCTCTTTTTGGAGCTTGTCACCCAAAGCAACGGCGATGGAGGTGAAAGCGATGGCCGTTAGGGCGATAGCCGCAAACGTCGTGCGCGAAGCTATCAGGCAGAAAATAATCTACGTAACCATGCTTTTCACCCTCCTGCTTTTCGCTGTCGAACCGATGCTGCCTTCGTTCAACGTGGGCGTGAGGGTTCAGCTATTCGGAGATATCGCCTTGGGCGTTGAGTATTTGGCCATTTCGGTTATAGCCGTCGCCCTATCGGTAAACCAAATTCCGTCCGAAATCGAGAAAAGGACGATCTACAACGTGCTATCGAAGCCGGTGCGCCGAAGCTCGTTCGTGCTGGGCAAGTACTTGGGCGTCCTGATCATCATCGCGATCTGCTCTCTCATTATGGGAACCGCGATTTTTGCGTTCGCCTTCGCGTACTTCGGCTCGACGTCTTTAGGTCTTTACCAGGGCGTCCTTGCGGCCGGACTGGAAGCCTCGCTCATATCCGCGTTCGCGGTGCTCATATCGACTTTTGCTTCGCCCACCGTCAACGTCTTCGCCTGCCTGCTCTTCTACTTCGTCGGTCACGTGAAAAACGATTTCCTCAGGATCGCCTTCGGATCGATCAACGCGACGAACCCGTTGCCGCTGATCCTCAAGTACGCGTTGCCTTCTCTCGAGAACTTCAACGTCAACGAAATGGTGGCGAGGGGAGTGATTTTAAGCCCTTACTTCGCGATCGAGCTCGCCCTTTATGCGGCGACGTTTTCGATCGTCTTCCTTTCCCTGGCATCGCTGGCGTTATCGAGAAAGGAGCTTTGATGGTCGGAGGGAATTCGACCATCTCTGGCGGCCTTCGCCGCTACGCGGCTTTGCTTATCTCGGCTGCAGCCATAGCCGCTTCCGTTCCTCTGCAGATCTCCGTGGATGCAGAGAGGTCCAGGCTCGGGCTTGAGTCGCTGGCCATCGAATCCGCGGCCTCGACCGTCCTCAAATTCCTCGGAGGCTTGAGATCCGCGGCCGCGGCGTATCTCTGGTTGAAAGTCGATCGCATTCACGATGAATATTACGGCGAGATTCTAGAGAAAGAGCAAGAGCTCGCGCCGCTTTACAGGCTGGTGACCTGGCTGGATCCCCACCTGGTCGACGCCTATTACGTCGGCAGTTACATGCTTTACAAGTTCAAACGACCAGAGGAAGGATGGAGATTCGCCCAGGAGGGACTCCGCATCAATCCCGACTCGTGGAAGATGGAGCTCAACGTCGGACAGCTCGCTCTTTTCTACAGGAACGACCCGCAAACCGCGATTCCCCACCTAAAACGGGCCCTCGCCCTGGCCGAAACCGATGAAGGGAAGCTCCTTGCGATGGGAAGCCTCGAGGCCGCCTACCGCAAGATCAGATCGATCGATGAAGCCGAGAAGATCAAGAAAACCATCGAAACCCTTCGAGATAAAGCGCAGATCCAGACCATGCTAGATTCGGACCATTAGCGCGCTTCCAGCCGGGGCCGCGTCAACGCCCGTCCGCCGAACGCCCACGTGGTCCGCAGGGTCCGTTCCCCGAGCGGCCCGAATGTCGTTTAAACCGTGTGCGGATGCAAAATGCACAAACGCCCGATAAACCGAAAACCGCGTTGCGCATGTTCTATAGGGTCCGTTCCCCGAACGGACCGTTTCCGTTCGATCGCCCGCGGACGTAATAACCAGCATAAATGCCGGATCATCCGAAAACCGCGCGGTACGGTTTGTAGGGTCCGTTCCCCGAACGGACCGAACAAAGCCGCGGCTGGACCGCCGCCGGTCTAAGCCAGCCTCCGGTAGGAAACCTCCCTCAGAAGCCAGTCTCTCGCGTACCGGTGAAAGACGGCCGCTTTCTCGTCGTGCGGAAGCGCGCCGCAGTTCTCGATCTGGCGAAGTTCCGCCCGAGGGTTCAGCGAAAGGAATTCCTCCATTTCAGCGAGGGGAGTGAAAGTGGATTGCGCTCCCCTGACGATGAGGACGGGAACGCGAAGGAGCGGAAAGCTGAACCGGACGCCGTGATTCAAGCGACCGCAGATGAACGCGACCAGCGGAAACTTCCCCCCCGGCTGCCGAGACGACGCGAACAGGTGATCGACCATAGAGTCCGTTACGAGACCGGTATCGAAATATACGCGAGTTTCCAAGTAGTTGCGAATGCCGATCTTCGACGTCAGAGTCAAGAAGTACGCATCGCCCACCAAAGGTGTAAGCAGAATCCGGCGCCATATCTCCTGAGAGGGCGTTGGCCTTCCGGCGAGCGAGGAGAGCCCGGTCGGGGAAATCAAGACCATGCCGGAAATCAGGTTTGGTTCCCTCGCCGCCGCGTCGATCGCGTAAGCGGCCGCGAGGGAATTCGCGAGCACCAGGCTTCCACGTCCGGAGACGTCGCGTATAAAATCTCCTATCAAGCTGATGTAAAGCCCGTCGGAGTAGTCGATTGCTGGCCTATCCGCGCGCCCGAACCCCAACAGATCCGGGGCGTAGACCGAGAAATCCCGCGCAAAAAGCTCGAAGATTCGGCGCATTTCGTAATTGGACGCACCGGCGTAAAAGCCGTGAAGCATAACGAGCGACTGGCCGCCACCCATCCTGCTGTACGGAATCTTCCAGCCGCGCCAGTTGTAGAAGCGATCCTCCCCGGGAAGGACGGATTTCAGCGCGCCGCCCGCTGCCGAGAGGCGCCTTACCCCGGCATAAGCCAGAACCGCGCCGCCGACCGCGGCGGATATCGATCCGATCAAAGCGCTGCGCCGACTTCCCATAGCCGATACTTACATTCCACAGCGCCAGTTCCGCAAAACCGGGGAAAAACGCGCGGGAAAGACATCGCACATCTTTTGGCGACTCAAATCGAAAGCGCCGATAATGGCGCACGAGATGGCGCTCTCCCAACAGGACGTCTGCGCTGTGTCGACGCTTATTCCATGGATTCGGCGATCCTCAAGAGCTCCGAAACCGGCATATCGGCCTTTACCGTATATATGGTGCCGTTCGAATACCAATATATCAATCCGGGATTCCGTATGGCCCCACCGAGTCGGGAGTTATCTACCACGGTTGGCTCGTTGGCGTTTCCAGGATGACCGTTTACCGTGATGAACTCGGTGTTATCCGCCTTGACCATTTTCGGGCTGCCGTCGGGGTTATTCATAGGCGTTCCATCAGGAGCAACCGCCCTTACCTGAACCGATCCCTTTTCCGCCAGAGCTTTGTAGTCAGGGGCTTTTTCCGCGGGCATCGCTCCAACTTCCAAAAACGGCTTTCCGTCGACGAAATAGATTTGAACAGTTTCGGGCTCGAGGAGCCATCCGTCGCCCGGGATGCGCACTATCGCCTTCAGCTCGGCCCGATCAGGCAACACCTTCGGCATGAGAAACTTAATTCTGGGATCGCTTTTCGCCTGCTCAAGGGTAATTTCAAGGGATTCTCGGATGTACGTTTTTCCTCGATCCGCTTCCGCCCTCCAGTCGCCCCTTATCTGCGGCCGCCCATATGCTTCTCGGTTCGAACCAGAGGTTGGCGCAACGCCCGCATTCCTTTTCGCCTTGCTCGATTGCCGCATGCCTCTCGCTTCCGAGGCTGCGCTTTTCCTTTCATCCGCCGGTTTATTCATCGCCAGCACTGAAAACAGTCCCGAAGCGACGATACCGAGCAGCAGAGCTATTACAGCTCCCGCGACGTTACGCTTAATCGCGCTTGCCTTCATCTTCAATTCCTTTCTAGTTGATCTTAGCACTTCGTCACCACATTTCATATCGTCGACCTAGATTTATTCCCTCGATGCTTGCCATGCCGTGTTGTAAGGATAAACGGTATAAGGATTGAAGTAATAGCCGTTAGGTGGCGGATTATCGTTGTCCTCGCGAAGCCCGAGGCTGGGACGGTGCCAAGTGCCAATCGCTCCACTTTACGTATATATTCCTGAAAGCATTATAACCGTCGTCTTCCTTGCTGGTGCGCTCGGAATTCATCTGAAGAGCTTTTTACTTCGCTTTATTCAGCCTCAATCGCCGTAAAAATTGATCCTCGCTCTTTCGCGGGGAACCGGCTCAGGGGATTCGTCCGGATAGCCGACGGCGAAGCCGACGACGAGCTCGCGGTCGTCGATGCCCAGTATCTCCAGGATTTCACGCTCCGTCTGAGGTGGAATCGTCAACCCGCACGCACCGATGCCCTCGACGTAGAGGGCGAGGAGGAAAACCTCCAGCTCGGTTCCCATCAGGACGATCCTGTACTTCTTTTCCCAGGGATCCTCGATCGGAGGCGCCGTCACCAAAACCAGGCACTGAGAATTTCCAAGGGTCTGATAATACTCGGCGATCTTCGCGCGGTCTTCCTCGCTGAACGCCTCCAACATGTGCTTGAGGTGAATGGAGTTGGCGTTTATGAGCGAGACCAGGCGCGAGCACGTTGAACCCGTGACCACCTCGTATTGCCACTGGCGAAACGGCGGCGCCACGGGTGACCACTTGGCCACCTCGACCGCCTTTTCGATGAGCTCCAACGGAACGCTCTCTTTCTTAAACTTGCGTATGGCCCTTCTGCTTTTGATCCCTTCCAGCAGTTCCACTTGTTCACCCCCGACAGCTATGTACGCGCAGTTTCAAGGCGGCGCCGGCGAAGCATCCCCGAACCCGGCCGCCCACGGCCGCTACCGCAACCGCCTGCCGAACCGGTCCTCCGCCGGAATCGTCCTTCGATGCCCCTAACCTAAGAACCGCGGGCGATCGCCCAAGGCTCTGATGGTTCGCACAAATGGTCGCCAATCAATGATATCGGCAAGAGTCTTAAATGTTAATAGATGATTAACAAGAAATCGGCGGTGTGGGTCCGGAGCGCGCCCTCAGCGCTTCGAAGAGGATGACGCCGGCGGCAACGGCGGCGTTCAGCGATTCGGTCTCCCTCGCCATCGGAATCGAAACCGTCCCGGTCGCCCGCTTCCTGGCCTCCTCGCCGGCTCCAAACGCCTCTCCGCCGACAACCAAGGCGATCGACTTGCGCCAATCCACGTCGTAATACGCTCTTCCACAGCGGGGCTCGGAAACCCAAAGTTCATCGACCTTGGGAAGCTCGTCGAAAGATGGAAGATACCTGATCGGAAGCGCGAAATGGGCTCCCATCGCCGAGCGCACCACCTTGGGGGACCACGCGTCGGCCGTTCCCTTGGTGAAAAAGGCGCAGTCGACGCCGGCGGCGCAGGCCGTCCTCAATATCGCGCCGACGTTGCCGGGGTCGCGAACGGCGTCGAGCACCAAGTACAAAGGTGAGCGAGAAGGTTCCAAGGGCAGCTCCACAAAGCCGCAGACGGCGACCATCCCTTGAGGGGTTTGCGTTTCGGCTATCGAGGAAAGGATTTTCTCGGCCACCACGTAGACGGGGATGCCCATCTCTTCGAGCGACCGAACAAGCGCCTGAGCCCTCGGATCGAGCTCGAGTTCAGGAGATATGAAAGCCTCCGCCAAGGGGGCCTTTTTCTTCACGGCCTCCTCGACCAAGCGAACTCCCTCGACCAGAAACTCGCGCGCTCGGTAGCGCTCGCGGCGCCGATGAAGCGACCGCGCCCTTTTGACCTTCGGATTATCTTTGCTCGTTATCACCAACATCCCGGTTACCGCCGAAGCGAGTTGGTTCGCGGTTTGGAGACGTCCGCACTCCTTTCGGAAACCCGCGAACCGCGAACGGAGCCCTAGAACTACGATTATAGTCGCGAGCGGGGCAAAAACGAAACATCGCTTTTTGGATACGAAGCTTAAGGGCAAATATCACGCGACTTGACTCGAGGAGGTTTTATGGAAGAAGCGGGCGCGGGAGTCGGCGAAGAACGCGAGAGGCACAGGCAGATCATCCACGAGATGAGGGACGAGTATTGGCCGCTTTTTCTCAGCTCGCCCGAAGGCGTGATCATTTTTCTCGACGAGGAACACAAGGTCGCGAGCGAGAGAGCGGCGGCGCTTTTCGGTTACAGGCAAATCGATTTCGATGAGCTTCTGCCCTTCTTCAACCGAATTATAGCCCCCGAAAGCCTCCTGGATTTCGAGAGCGATTATTACGAAAAGATCATCGGAGACAGGGTCCCGACGAGGCTCGAAGTCACGGCCCTGCGGAAAAAGGGGCAGCGGACAGAAAGGTTCAAAGCGAGGTTCTTGATGGTTCCGATCGCCCACGGTGAACAAGACCTGATATTCACCTTGAGCTTCGTGAGGGAAATCTAGATCTCCTATCCTCAAGCGCGCCTCAGGCGACCGGTTCGGCGGGAATCTTTCCGAGCTCGATGAGAGCCGACCTCAGAACCTCCTGCCCCTTTGGGCTAAGATCGGTGAGCGGCGATCTGACCGGCCCGGCCGGTTGCCCCATCCACTTCAAGGCCTGTTTGATGGGAGCCGGATTGGGCTCGACGAAAAGCGCTTTCACGGTCGGCAGGATCCTGTAGTGTATTTCGCGCGCCGCCTCGATCTCTCCCCGCGATACCAACTCGACCATCTCGCAAACTTCGCGACCGACCACGTGCCCCACCGCGGCTACCGCCCCGTGCCCGCCCAAGCACAGAAGCGAGAACGTAAGCGCGTCCTCGCCGGCGTACACGTGGAAGCCGGTACCCCTGGTGGCTCGAAGAATCGCCATCGCCTGAAGGATATCGCCGGAGGCGTCTTTCAAGCCCACTACGTTGTCGATTTCCGAAAGGCGGATTATCGTCTCGGGCTCGATGTTCCTGCCGGTCCTCGCCGGTATGTTGTACAAGATCATGGGAAGGGGAACCGCCTCGGCTATGGCCTTGAAATGGCGATAGATTCCTTCTTGGCTCGGGCGGTTGTAGTAGGGACCAACTTGAAGCGTCCCGTCGACGCCGATTTCCGCCGCCGCCTCGGTGAGCTCGATAGCCTCCGCCGTGGAGTTAGAGCCCGTGCCGGCTATAACGGGCACCCTCCCGGCCACCTGCTCATGAACTATCCTTATGACCTCGACGTGCTCCTCGTGCGAGAGCGTCGGCGATTCGCCGGTCGTTCCGCACGGGATGATGGCCGAAGCCCTTTGCTCTTCGATCAGATAATCGGTTAGGCGACGCAGGCCATCTTCATCGAGCTCATGGTCGTCGCCGAACGGCGTTATGATCGGCACGAGGCAGCCCCTCAAGTCCCAGTTTTTCCGTCCCATCGGTTCCTCCCAGACAGATCGGCATCACCTCTACATTATAGGTTGCCGCGTCCAGTTGTCCACAAACGCGAACCGCCATCGCCGGTTTCGATGGGGCGCTTATTTCGCCCATTTCCAAAATATCGGCTTGGCTTTCCGGCGCTCGTCGAAGAGACCTCGGCGGAGAGCCGCCTCACTGAACCAGCGATCTAAAAAGCTTGAGCTCATCGCGGATCAGCCTGGTGATAAGAAAATGCCTGCGCACGTGCTCCTTTCCCTTCTCCGCTATCTCGCGGGCTTCATCCGGGTTTTCGAGCAAGAACTCCACCCACCCGATGTAATCCTCTTCCGCCTCCGCCAGAAAGCCTCCAATCCGGTTGGACATCTGCAGAGGGATCCCGCCGGTGTTCCCCGCCACAACGGGAGTTCTCTTCCAAATGGCCTCGGAAACGGCCAGTCCGAACCCCTCGCGTATCGACTTTTGAACGACCACGTTCGAAAGCCTTTGGAAAGCGTTCACCTCCAAGCTGCCCACGCCGTTCAAATTGGTGAACACGAACGCGTCCTTATCGTCCTTGATCTCTTTTTCGATGGAGGAGTAGATCTGCCAAGCTTCCGGATCGTCCGAGGCCATGAAGCCTACCAGCGCGAGCTGGAGAGAGGGCACGCGCTCTTTGATTCGGCGATATATGCGGATGACCCCGAGGGGATCCTTCCACGGATCGAAGCGAGCGACCTGGATGATGAGCGGTCGCTTATGATCGACGCCGAACTCCAGCAATACCTCCTTGCACAGAGCCGCCGGAAGATCCCTGTTCTTGGTGGACAGCGGATCGATGGCCGGGGGAATGAAATAGATGCGGTCATCCGGGATCGCGAGCCCCGGAGGCTTGAACTTCTGCATGGTAAAAACGGCCGCGTCGTATTCTTCCACGAAGGGACGTAAAAATCCCCAAATCTCCGCGTTCGGTTGAGAGGTGTCGATGTGACAGCGCCAAACCCATTTGGCCCCTCTCCGGCCCGAGAAATGACGAAACGCGATCGGCTGAGGATCGTGGGCCACTACGATATCGTAATCTCCGCGCTCGCTTTCCGCCGATAGCTCGTTATGTTTGAGGTAATTATCGGCGTCCTTCTTCAGGAGCTCGCATTCCATTCCCTGAAGGGCGTTGTGAAACAGCTTGGTGACCCTGAAAAAATCCAGGTGCTGCGGCAGCGTTTTCCATTCGGCCTCGATCCCAGATGCTACTTCCAGGGGCACCAGGGTTGTCAGGAGCTCGGCCACGCCCCCGCCCGAAGCCGTCGAGTTGATGTTAAGCACGCGCAGGCCCTTGATGTCTGCCGCCAGCTCCCGTATCTCGCCGATAACCTCCTGGCCCACGATCGGCGCGTAATCCAGAAGGGATTTTTTCTTAAGCGATATGCGGACGGTGTTCAGATCGTATTCGCGCGCCTTCATATCGGACGTTTCCCCTTCCGACTCGATTTCCGCTCCGATCGCGATCCGCCCTCAAATGAGCGCCCCGACGTCCCCGATGCAGCCAAACCTGCTCATTTCGAGCTTCGGCCGCGCGAAGACCAAAGCGCGAAGGCGGGGCTGCCGCTTAAGGGTGGCCGAAACTCACCGGGGTCCCGGCTGAAAAGGCGCCGCGGCCGCTGGGAATCGCGAGAAAGAAGCCCGCGGCTCGAACCCCTCCGCCTCTTGCTTTATTCCCTGATAGCCGCGCCGAAATCCCTCCGCAGCCTCTCGACGATGCGCTCCCGCGCGAGTTTGGCTTCCTCATCAGTCAGCGTCCTCTCGGGCGATCTTAAAGTCAGGGAATATGCGACGCTTTTTTTGCCCTCGGGAATCCCGGGGCCCCGGAAGACGTCGAAGAGGCGCGCGGATTCGAGGAGTTTTCCGCCCTCCGCTTCGATGGCGCTCAGCAACTCACCGTTCGCGATTTTCTCGTCCACGACCAGGGCCACGTCTAAGACAATCGCCGGGAATTTCGGGATTTCTTCGAAACTCCTCTCGAAGGAGCTCGCATCCACCAGCGTATCCGCGTCTATTTCCGCCGCAACCGCGCGATGCTGAAGATCGAGGCGCTCGCGAACCGCGGGATGGACCTCCCCGAACACTCCCGCTCTTTCGCCGCCGATTTCGAGCGCAGCGGACCGACCGGGGTGGAAGCGCGCATCCTCCAATCGAGATATCGACCAATCGAGAACGCCGATGGACTCCAATAGATCTTCCACCATGCCCTTCAGGTCGAAGAAATCGAGCTGACGCCCCTTTTCGTACCACTCATCGGCGTGCGTCTCGCCGGCGAGGGCAATCGCGAGCATCGTTTTCTCCTCGGGAAGCTCTCCGTCGGAGGGGCGGAAAACCCGACCGATTTCGAACAACTTGACTGAATATTGGCCGCGGTAGATGTTGTGCCGCACCGCTTTGAGGAGCCCCGGCAAGATGGATGTCCTCATCAGCGACTGCTCCTCGGTCATCGGATTCAACAGCGACAAGGATCGCCTCAGGGAACTGGTCGAAGGCAGATTCATCAGATCGGCATCTCGAGGATCGGAAAAACTGTAGGTTTGGGCCTCGCGAAGCCCCTGCGAGACCAGCCTGTCCGAAATGGCCCTCAGCATCTTCTGCCGAAACGAAAGGCCTCCTTGCCTTCCTCCCGCGGGAAGCGTCGATTTCACGGCGTTATATCCGTAAATCCTCGCAACCTCTTCTACCAGGTCGATCTCCCTCTCGAGATCGAACCGAAAGGTCGGAACCGCCACCTCGAGAACTTTCGGTTCTTTCGAAGGTGCGACGGCAAGCCCCAGGCGACGCAAAATGCCGGAAATTTCGCGCGAATCCAAGTCGGTGCCCAAGACGTCGTTGGTCCTATCGACCCTCAGCCGCAAAGACCTCGGCTCGATCTTGCCGGGATAAACGTCCAAGCTCCCCTTGAGGACCTCGCCTCCGGCGAGGCGCCGCATGAGCTCGATGGCCCTGTCAGCGGCGAACGGGACTACGTTGGGATCGACGCCCTTCTCGAAGCGCGCGGACGCCTCTGAAAGAAGTCCCAGCCTGCGCGAAGTCCGCATGACCGACTCGGGCGCGAAATGCGCCGATTCCAGAAGGACGTTGACCGTTTTATCGGAAACCTCGGAATATCGGCCTCCCATTATTCCGGCGATCGCGATGGCCTTCTGCGCATCGGCTATTACCAGATCGCCCTCTTGAAGAAGCCTTTCCACGCCGTCGAGCGTCACTATGCGCTCCCCTTTGCGAGCCCTTCTCACGATAACTTTGGCCCCGTCGATGAGATCGTAATCGAAGGCGTGCAGCGGTTGGCCGGTCTCCAGCATCACGTAGTTTGTTACGTCTACGACGTTGGAAATCGGCCTGATGCCCGCCTTCTCCAGGCGCCGGCGCATCCACAGCGGCGATGGGCCGACCTTCACGCCCATTATGAGGCGCGCCTCGTATCTTGGGCAAAGGTCCGCATCGGCTATTTCGATCGACGCGGCTTCTGTCGCAGGGCGATCGGCCTCCTCGACTTCAGCCGGCGGAATCTTCAGCTCCGCGCCCGTAATCGCGGCAACTTCGCGAGCAACTCCGATGATTCCGAGGCAATCGGGCCTGTTGGGAGTTATTTCCAACTCTAAAACCGCGTCATCGAGGCCCAAAGCTTTCGCCAGCGAAGAGCCGACCTCGTAGTGCCCTTCCAGGACCATGATTCCGGAGGCGTCTTCGCCGAGCGACAACTCGGCCTCCGAACAGATCATTCCCTCGGATTCGATCCCCCTTATCTTCGCCTTTCCGATTGTCATGCCGCTCGGCAGTTTAGCGCCGGGCAAGGCGACGGGAACCAGCTGGCCCCCCTCCACGTTGGGAGCTCCGCAGACTATCCTCCTGGGAGGATCTTCGCCGACGTCCACCAGGCAGACCTTCAACCTGTCGGCATGCGGGTGCTTTTCGCAATCGACCACCAGGCCGACGACCACTCCCTCGAGGCCCGCCCCCAACCTCTTGACGCTTTCCACCGCCGTTCCGGTCAGGTCCAGCTTATCGGCCAGATCTTCCGGCGACATATCTACGTCCACGTATTCCCTGAGCCAACTGAGCGGTATGAGCATGTGCAATCCTCCGCAGTCTTAAAATTTCCCGCTGCCGGCGCCCTTAAAATCCACAAGCGCCTTCGCCTTGAGCCCTCATCGTCCAAAACGGCGCAGCGCGACCGGCGGGCGAGCATCGCCCGATCCGCGCGACGTTAAAACTGCCTCAAGAACCTCACGTCGTTCTCGAAAAAGAGCCTCATGTCGTTGACGCTGTACTTGAGCATGGCGATCCTCTCCACGCCCATTCCGAAAGCGAAGCCGGTCACCTCCTCGGGATCGTATCCGACCTCTCGCAGAACGTTCGGATCGACCATGCCGGCGCCGAGTATCTCAAGCCAACCGTTGCCGCAGACGCGACAACCGCGGCCGTCGCACACGAAGCAGGAGACGTCCACCTCAGCAGAGGGTTCCGTAAACGGGAAGAAGTGCGGGCGAAACCTCACCCTCCTTCCCTCGCCGAACATGGCCTTCGCGAAGGCCTCGAGCGTCCCCTTCAGGTCGCCAAAAGTGATCTTCCTGTCGACTGCTAGGCCCTCCACCTGGTGAAACATCGGAGAGTGCGTGGGGTCGATCGCGTCCCGCCGATAAACGCGACCGGGAGCCACGACGTATACCGGGGGATCGGTATTCTCCATCACTCGAATTTGAACCGGCGATGTGTGCGTCCTCAAAAGAACGTCATTCCTCTCCGGCCGATCTCCCGCTTTCTTTATGTAAAAAGTATCGGTGGTCGAGCGCGCCGGATGATCCGCGGGCGTATTCAGCGCCTCGAAGTTGTAGTAGTCCAATTCGACCTCAGGGCCTTCGGCGACCCTGTAGCCTAGACCTATGAAAATGTCGACTATCTCCTCAGTCACCTTGGTCAATATGTGCTTTCCGCCGACGTCGGGTCGCCTTCCTGGAAGCGTGATATCGACCCGCTCCGCCTCCAGTTTGGCCGCGATCTCTTTTCTTTCGAGCTCCCGCTTCGCCGCCGCCAGAAGCCCCTCGATCTCGCGCCGAACGTCGTTAAGGAGGGCACCGAGCTTGGGTCGCTCTTCTGCAGAAAGCGCGCCCAATCCTTTGAGGGCGACTGTGACCTTTCCCTTTTTTCCGAGAAACGCCACCCTTGCCTTCTCGAGGTCGGCCAGAGTTTCGGCTTTGCCGATGGCTGCAGCCGCCTCATCCGCTATCTTTCGCACTTCTTCGGACGTCAAATCCGCGCCTCCTCCCAAAAAGAAAAACCCCCCGTCCTAGGACGAAGGGATTCCTCCGCGGTACCACCTAAGTTAGCCCTCTCGGGCTCTCTCATCGAAGCACAGCTTCCGCCCCGTAACGGGGGGCACCGACGCGGCCTACTCGGGCTATCTCTCCGCAGCGGTCCAATCGCACCGCCCTTGCGATACCCTTTCAACCCGCCGCTCCGGGATGAACTTCGCACCGGTTCACCTGGGACGATTCCAGCCAAGGCGCCCCTCTCTCGAAGGCTCATCCGGCCTACTCTTCCCTTCACAGCGTTTGGCAGTTTTCGTTTTATCGGATTATATCAGAGCGTCGACGCTCCTAAAACTTAGGCTCCGCCGTCGCCGTTTTCGCTCCGGCAAATCGAACGCTCGTCCCCGGCCGGCCTGGCGACGAGCTCGATATCAGCTAGCCGCTCCGAGCTTTTCCCTCGCGATGTTCGCGAGTTCCGCGAACGCCTCCGGATCGTTCACCGCCAGGTCGGCCAGGATTTTCCTATCGATATCCACTTCGGCCAGCTTCAGCCCGTTTATCATGGTGCTGTAGCTCAAACCGTTGAGCCTCGCGGCTGCGTTGATGCGCGTTATCCAAAGCCGCCTGAAGTCCCGCTTCCTGGCCCGGCGATCGCGGTAGGCGTAAGCCAGAGACTTCATGACTTGCTCTTTTGCATTTTTGAACCTGCGGCTTTTCGCCCCCCGATATCCCTTCGCGAGTTCTAAAATCTTTTTATGTCTGCGCTTGGCGCCCTTCGCCCTGCTGGCGCGCGGCATCTTCCCATCCCTCCATTCGAAATCCGGCTATATTCCCAAAAGCTTTTTCGCGACTCCGAGGTTAGCCCTGCTGAGCACCGCTTCCCTGCGCAAGCGCCTGTTCCTCGCGGAAGTCTTCTTTCCCGTGAAGTGCGAATGGTAGGCGTGAGCCCTGATAACCTTCCCTGTTTTGGTCACGCGAAGCCTCTTGGCCGCGCCTCTGTGCGTTTTCATCTTGGGCATGGCTTTCCCCTTTCGATCTGTTTGAACCGCTTGAACTATTCGGCAAAGTGAGTGCCCTATAAAGGACCGCTTCCGATAAATGATCGCGTTCTAGCTTTCGCCCGCCTGGCCTGCCTCGGTCGTGGCTTCTTTGGGCCTTTTGATCGGCGAAAGCAGCATTATCATATTTCGGCCCTCCTGCTTCGGCGGCGATTCGACCTTCGATATATCGCTGAGCTCGCTCGCAAGCCTGTCGAGAAGCCGCCTGCCGATCTCCGTGTGCGCCATCTCCCGCCCCCGGAACATGATGGTAACTTTTACCTTGGACCCAGCCTCGAGAAAGCGGATGACGTGCTTCTTTTTCGTTTCGTAATCGTGATTCTCGATTTTCGGCCGGAGCTTCATCTCCTTGAGGACCGTGGCCGCGGCCCGCTTCCTTGCCTTCTTGGCCTTTATGGCCTGCTCGTATTTGTATTTCCCGTAATCCATGATCCGAGCCACGGGAGGCTCGGCCTGCGGCGCGACTTCCACGAGGTCCAACCCCGCGTCGCGCGCTATTTTGAGCGCCTCCTGAATCGGCTTTATGCCCAATTGCTCGCCCGTTTCGGATATCAGGCGAACTTGGGGCGCCCGAATGCGCTCGTTAACTCTTACATCGGTCGCTATGCTGTACCACCTCCGTAGTTTATGACGATCGGGCCATCGCTGACCCACCGAATTGCCGCCGTCTTCGCTTCGTTCCTATGCGCTGCGCGCCGAGCTTGCGCCGAGAAGCCTTCTGCCGCGCCGTCTTTCGCTTCGAGATCCGCGCCAAGCGCGTAAAAAGCGGGCAGCATCCGCTGCCCGCCTGTACGGGTCTTCCTCGAAACCCTGCTGGCAACCCCCGGGCGCCGCAAGGTGAGAAGCAGATGCGTCCGCGCGTTATCGAAACTCGCTTCTTCTTTTCTATATGCGAATTTCGAATCAGTATACCCGTTTCGCTCCGAATTGTCTAGCTCACATGTCCGGAGGAACCGGTGGCTCCAAAAGGGACGCCAGTTCCCGGATGAAATCCTCGAGAGGCTTCGGCCCCTTATCCCCCTCGCGGTCGCGAACGGCCACGGTTCCCGCGTTGACCTCTTTATCCCCGACGACCAGCATGTACGGAACTTTCATGAGCTGAGCGTCCCGTATTTTCTTATTGACCGACTCCGTTCTGGAATCGACGTCGACGCGGGTGCCCACCTCGCGCAATCGGCGTGCCACGCTTTCGGCGTAGGCATTATGGCGATCGGCGATCGGCAAAACCACAGCCTGAACCGGAGAAAGCCAAACCGGAAAGGCGCCGGCGTAGTGCTCGACTAGACACCCGATGAAGCGCTCGAGGCTTCCAAGGATCGCCCGGTGGATCATTATCGGCCGGTGATCCAGGTTGTCGGCTCCTTTGTACCGCACGTCGAAGCGCTCCGGAAGGTTGAAGTCCACCTGAACCGTGGTGCATTGCCAAGCGCGCCCCAGCGCGTCCTTGATCTTGATGTCGATCTTGGGACCGTAAAATACGCCCTCGCCCGGGTCTATCGAATAGGAAAGACCCCGCTTGTCGAGCGCGCTTTGCAAAGCGGCGGTCGCTCGCTCCCAATTCTCGAGCGTGCCCACGAACTTTTCGGGCCTCGTCGAAAGGTAGACCTCGTATTCGGAGAATCCGAAGGTCCGCAGCATGTAAGTGGTCAAGTCGAGAACGCCCATTATTTCGGCCTCTATCTGATCCTCGGTGCAGAATATGTGCGCGTCGTCTTGAGTGAATCCCCGCACCCTGAGCAAGCCGTGAAGGACCCCGGATCTTTCGAACCGATACACCGTTCCCAGCTCGGCCCACCTGATGGGAAGGTCGCGATAGCTGCGCGTCGCCGATTTGTAAATCAAGATGTGCTCCGGACAGTTCATGGGCTTGACGACGTAATCGCTTCCCTCGACTTCCATCGGCGAGAACATGGAGTCACGGTAGAAATCCCAATGCCCGCTGGTCATCCAAAGGCCAACCCTCGCGATGTGCGGGATCATGACGAGTTCGTATCCCCGCTTGAGGTGCTCCTCCTTCCAAAAGTCTTCGATTATTTTGCGCATCAAGGCGCCTTTCGGATGCCAAAGCGCCAGCCCGGGCCCCACATCATCGCTGAAGCTGAACAAATCCAGTTCGCGACCGAGCTTCCGATGATCGCGCTTTTCCGCCTCTTCCAGCCTGGTCAAGTAGGCTTCGAGCTCTTTTTCGGTCGGCCAAGAAGTGCCGTATATCCGCTGGAGCATGGGCCGCTTTTCGTCACCCCGCCAATACGCCCCCGCGACGCTCAGAAGCTTGAACGCCCCCGTCTTTCCCGCCGACGGAACGTGCGGACCCCGGCACAGATCGACGAAGTCCCCTTCCTCGTACACGGAGACCTCGTCCTCCTCGATTTCTTCGATCAGCTCCAATTTGAACGGCTGATCCGCAAAAAGCTCCCTTGCTTCCCCCTTGGATATCTTTTTGCGGACGAACGGTTTGTCCTCCCTAGCTAGCTGCCTCATCCTCTCCTCAATTTGAGGTAAGTCGTCCTCGTGGATCGGCTCCTCAACCAAGAAATCGTAGTAAAAGCCCTCTTCTATTGTCGGACCGACGCCCAGCTTCACGTTCGTGAACATCTCGGTTACCGCGTGAGCCATCAGGTGAGCCGCGCTATGGCGCATAACATCGATGCCGCCCGGACTGGTGTCGGTGAGCACTTCAACCCGCGCGCCGTCGATGAGCTCCTCGGATAGATCGACAACCCGACCATCCATGCGCCCCGCGACCGCGGCCTTCGCCAGCCGCGGGCCGATCCTTGCCGCTAAATCCGAAATGGTCGCTCCCCGTTCGATCACTATCCCCGTGCCATCCGGCAAAACAACCGTAATGTGGTCCACAGCAACACCCCCATTAAAAAACCCTCGTTCCCAAGTTGGGACGAGGGTTAACTCGCGGTTCCACCCAAATTCGGATTCATCATCCGCGCTCTTTCCCGGTAACGGCGGGCTCCGTCCGACTTGCGCCCGGGCCCCAAGCTGTCGGGCTTTCTCGTCGGCCGCTCCGGGGCGGTACGGCTTCGGCTCCGCCCGGCGAGTTTCCAGCCTCGACCCGCCTCTCTCTCGAGCGTCCCCGGCCGCTTCCCCATCGACGCGAGTTTTCGCTTTACCGTATTTTAGACCCTATCGCCGCATGTTGACAACCGCGCATTTTGTGCGATCCACAGGATCCTATCCCCGATCAGACCGAATGCCGTTAACCCGTCCACCAAACGCTCACGTTAATCGTAGGGTCCGTTCCCCGAACGGACCGTTAACGTCCACCCGTCCGCGGGACGTAGAAACCAGCACAAGCGCGCGATCAATCGATGACCGCACGATGTGAATTACAGGGTCCGTTTCCCAAACGGACCGCGCAGACGTTGTGTTGGCCGCATGAATCCACGCCCGCGAAAACCAGCGATCGGTGATCGGACTATGTGCGCCCATCCGCCAACCACGCGACTTTTCGATAACGCGCGAACGAGCGGTCCGGTCGCCGCCGTTGCGCCACTTCTCTTCACGTGCAAATCGCGATCCTCTAAACTGGTATCGCCATGACGATCGCATCGTTGGTTAAATGCCCGAGCTATGACCAAACCGAAGTTTCATCCGCGATCGAACGCTCCGTAGACCTGATAGGTGGAGCCGAAAGCTTCTTCAAGCCCGGAGAGCGGATACTCTTAAAAATCAACCTGCTCGGAGCGTATCCGCCGGAGAAGCGCATCACCACCCACCCCTCCGTCGTCGGAGGACTCATCGAGCTCATCAGGAAGGCTGGCGCTGAACCGATCGTCGGCGACAGCCCCGGAGGGATCAACACCCATTCGTCCTTCAAGCGCCTTTCCAAGATCACGGGCATCGGACCCCTCTGCGCGGAAATGGGCGTCGAGCTCGTGCTTTTCGATGCCGATTTGCGAAGGCTCGATAGCCCATCTGGCAAGCTGTACAAGTTTTTCGACGCCGCCGGCGTTCTCCGAGAAGTCGATGGAGTGGTAGCCGCGCCCGTTCTCAAAACCCACGGGCTGATGAGAATAACTTGCGCCGTCAAAGTTCTTTTCGGCCTTCTGTCAGGCGTGCACAAGCTTCAGTACCACGTCAAGGTCCCGTCTCGGCGGGATTTCGCGGATATGCTCGTCGATCTTTACCTCGCGGTGAAGCCGAGGCTCGCGGTGGTTGACGCCGTGGTCGCGATGGATGGCGAGGGCCCGGCTCACGGAGACCCGATCTCCCTTGGAGCGATAATCGCGGCGCCAGATTGTTTGGTCGCCGACGTGGCCGCCTGCCGACTGATAGGAATCGATCCGCTATCGGTTTACACGACGGCCGCGGCCGCAGCCCGCGGCCTCGTGGACGTAGAGGACGTAGTTTTGCTGGGAGATCCCCCGGAGCTGTTTTCTGCGAATGAATTCCGCCTGCCGAAATCCGACCTAGAAATCGGCTCGCCGAGCGGCGCGCCGCTGCCCTTTGCCAGGCGCTGGTTCAGGAACGTATCCACCGCCAAGCCCGCGCTCAAATCCGCCGATACCTGCACCTCGTGCGCGACCTGCCAAAGGATATGCCCGGTTCAAGCCATAGAGATGCGAAATAAAAAACCAACTTTCGATTACGAGAATTGCATCAGGTGCTACTGCTGCGAAGAGCTGTGTCCAGAGGGAGCGATCGAGAGGCGCAATCACTGGCTGATCGGACCGCTGGCCAGGCTATACGGGTTGAAGCTTTAGGATAACCAAAGGAGCGCTTCGAACCGGAAGGCGCCTTCTGACCACCCGTCGCATTCGAAACCGCGGCTCTCGCCGCGGGCCATCTCACTCCGCGGATCTCGGTCAAGCGGAAAAGTGCGCCGCGAAGCGCTCCCGATGCTCAATTCTCAGCTCAACTGGTCATCGGCATTTCGAACCGATCGGTCCACCTCACGCGGGTCTCTTTCGGCTGAAGAGAGCCTCGCCCCGACGATAGACCGAAATGAATACGGGCGCGGAAGTTATCATTAGCAGAGGCATGAAAGGCAGGCTATACCGGCTGTTGCCGATCGTCATAAGGTGAACGGCGATGCCGGATATCAAAACCGCCGTGACCGCAAGCGTTCCGGACGCCCTCTTGATCATCGCGATCGACCCGTAAAGCCCGGCCGCGAGGAGCGCGTAGATCACCGCGTACTGCGCAACGCCGATCGATCTCCATTTTCCCTCGTAGAACAGATAAGGCATCCAAATCTTGCCCCACTTGCTCAAAAAAAGGCGCGCCATGCCGATAGGACCCTTTTGAGCGATTTCCGCCGCGCCCAGCTTGTAAAGGAGCGAGTTCATTTCGATCTCGGATAGGCCCGGGTGCTTCCGCTTGACCTCGTTCAGCGCGGTGGGAAGGTCCATGCCGCGCCGATCGGTGTTGTTCCCCCACCAGAAAGTGACCCCTCCGGTAGTGGTCCCAGGCGAGATGGTACCCAACGCGTAATAGTTCCTGATGCTCCAGGGGGCGATGATGACAATCGCAACCGCCGCAAAAGCGAAAACTCGCTTCGCTATCCAGGAGAAGCCGCGGTTCCTGTACCTCAGGGCGGCAAAGGGAAGCGCGGCCACGGGAGCCAGCGCGATGACCTGGCGGCAGAGAAAGGCCACGGCTAGAATCCCTCCGGCCAGCGCGAAAACCGCGGCGCCGGGATCATCACGCGATAGGGCGCGGGCAAATACGTAAACGAAGAGCACCTCGAGGAAAATGAAAAGCGTTTCGGAGAGGACCGCGGAGGGGTACGCCACCAGCTCTGGATAGACGGCGAAAAGCGCCGCGGCGAGCAGGCCAGCCTTTTTCCCGTAAAGAAAGCGGCAGGTCTCGAAGACGAGAAAAGCCGTGGCAACCGATATTATTATCTGAGCGATCTGGACGAATTTAAATGAATAGCCGAACACGCCATATATGAACGCCAAGAAAAGCGGATAAACCGGCCCGTAAAAAGCCGTGGGCTCGCCTTTGCGAACGATGAGATAGTTTTCGCCGACGTAGCCATCCCCGGCGAGGAGGTGCCGGGCGATCATGTCGTACAGGTATGTATCCGGATGCCTTACGGGGACGGCCATCCCATCTTGATAGGCCAGATAAAGAACTCTCAGGAAGAATGCGGCAGCCAATACGCCGACCAGAATGATCAGCGCCAGCGCATCTCTTGAACCGACGTTTTCCCCAGAAGCCTCTTTAGTTGATCGCAAATCGCTAATCGATAAACCGGTATTTGATCAGCGTCCAGATGGCTTCGAAGCCATCCGTCCACCTTATCTTCTTTCCCTCTAAAGTGGTCCTCGCGCAGTAGTTGATGGGAACTTCTCGAATCTCATATCCCCTTTTAAGCACCTTCGCGGTGACTTCGGGACAGAACTCAAAGCGCTCGCTTTTCAGGTTCAGCGATCTGATCAAATCGCCCCGGAACGCCTTGTAAGCCGTTGCTTCGTCGCTTATCCGCGCGGAGAAAAGTAAATTCGCCGTAAACGTCAAGATCTTGTTCGCGATCAGGTTCAGCAGGGCCATGTTCTCGCAGTTCCCCTTGAACCTGCTCCCGTACACCACGTCCGCCTCTCCCGCCAAAAGCGGCTCCAAGACTTTCGGTATGTCGTTGGTGTCGTATTCCATATCGGCGTCCTGCACCATCACGATATCGCCGGTCGCCTCGGTTAAGCCTCTCCTGATGGCGGCCCCTTTTCCCGAATTTCGCTCCATCAGGACGACTTTGAACTCGCCTTTGTTCAGCTTTTGCAGGTATTCCCTGGTGCCGTCCGTGGAGCCGTCATCCACCAAAATGACCTCCTTGGCGACGCCATCCGGCAACTGCACCTCCTCCAGCGCCCGGATGACCCGGTCCACCCAGCCTATCTCGTTGTATATGGGAACTACCAAGCTCACGACCTTTTTCGACAACTGCTTCCTTTCCGATCGATGACCATGCCGGTGCCCGCACTCGGGAGGTGCGCCGTTCGAAGGCCGAACCGCGGCTCTCGTCGCCGACCGAGCAGAACTCGAGCGGTGCTCGAGGGGCTCATTCCGCGGTCCTGTTCTTTTGATAAATAATCGCACCCGCGATGACCGCGGCCGTAAGGGCGATCAACGCAACCGCGATGTATTCGGAGGAATTCCTCGAGCCGCCGCCCGCAGGCGCGGGGATGTTCGCCTGAGCCTGCGCCGACTGCGCGAGAGATTGCGCGGGGACGTTTGTGCTTCGCTTGTACGTCACCTCATAGCCGAGTTTCTGTCCCACGGGAAGGCTTACCGGCGGCGCGGAGTAAACCTCCATGCCGTCAGGCGATTTCGAAATGTCGCTCAGCTGCGGCGTCACTTTCACGTCCGTAGATCCGGTTGGAACCTTGAATTTGATCTGCGTTTCTTTGGCCTCGTACCGCTGAATCCATTCGAAATTCAGCGCCCTGTTTTCCCCTTCTACCTTCAAACCGGCCCATTTCGCTTCAACCTGGCCCATCCTGCTCTTCGTCAGAGTAAACGCGACCTCATCGTAATCGTCGAATCGATTCACCTTGGGAGTTGTTTCGATATCTTGCGAGGCATCAGCCATCAACTCACCGGCCCACGTGACCTGGGCTCCCTTGGGAATGGCCAATTTGACTTCGATGGGCAGCGGAGTGCTGTCCGGAAACGCCACCGTCTCCATAAAAAGAACCTGGTCGTCGCTGTACTCCGGCCAAGCCTGGACGATCAACTTATCCGGAACCGCCCCGGTTGCGATGCCGGCGAGCGACGAGATCGAAAGAAAGATGATTAAAGCGAAAATAATTTTTCTGAGCATATCAACCCCCAAGTCGCGTTTTGATAACCCGCCGCCGCGACGGGCCGCGCGCTTGCGCCTCCACCCGTCCGCCAGCCCATTAAAGAGTAACACGGTTGCGGAGGCGATTTCCACGACGAACCAGAAGCGCATTCCCCGCGGCGCAACAATACAGTAAATTGTTTGTTAAATCTACGCAAGCCAACCATCGCCTGAGGGACCGGACTCGGCTCCTGCCAGCGGTATCAAACTTGCGACGCGCGACGATGCCGCAATTGTTCGCGAGGGATGTCGGGATATAATGAAATCACCGGCGAGCGAAGGGCCGCTTGTTAGACGGCCACGCACTGGAGCGCGCAAATGCACGGAAATCGCTCACCCGCCAAAAGGGCGACGGTTCTCGTTAACTCCATGGGGCTCGGTCGCTGCGTCCGCGACTTGGCTTTGGTAAAAGAGCTTCGGCGCTTGATCCCCGAACTCGAGATCGCTTGGCTCGCGCCTCACCCGTGCGGTCTCATCCTCGAAGAGGCGGGCGAGACGGTGCATCCGTCGTCCAGCTTCCTGAGGTCCGCCAGTTTTGCGGCGGAGGCGGCCATCGAACCCGGTTATCGGTGGAACGGAAGGATGGCCGAACGTCTCCTGAAGACCATCGCCCGCGACAACGCGAAGATCGTCGCCAGCGCGCTGGCCGACTCCCCTCCCCACCTTTTCATTGCGGACGATGCCCCCGAGCTGACCTTCCTGCTCCAATACGAGCCCTTTTTCAGGCGCTGGTCCAATTGGTCGCTGGTCTTCATCACGGATTCATTCAGCATCGGACCCAGATCTTCAATCGGCGGCGGTCCGCTCGGCGCGATATGGAGGCGTTTGAAGAGCGCAAGGGTTCTGCGCGCGCTGCGCGATCACCTCGCCGAGGGGGATGCCGCCCTGTTCATAGGGACCGCTGATGATATCGGCAACGCGCGGCTAGATCGGGTTCCGGGCAAACTCAGGGACTGGTTCGAAACCGCGTTCCGCCCGATCGGTTACCCGCTGGCGTTCGACCCAAAAACCCTCACCTCGGGAAAAAAATCCGACCTCAAGGCGAGGCTCGGGTACGATCCGGAAAAACCTTTGGTTTTGGCATCCATAGGCGCCACGGCTGCGGCCAAAGAGCTGCTGGAAAGGGTGGATTCGGCGGCAGGAGCGATGGCATTGGCCATCGGAGCACCGATCCAGCTGGTATTGGTCGGAGGACCCCGCCTACCACCCCAAAAACTGCGGCTCTCGTCCGGGCTTTCATCCGTCAAGCCGTACGTCCCGAAGCTCTACGAGCACTTTGCGGCGGCGGATTTCGCGATCACGGCGGGCGGGCTGATGTCGGCCCTGGAGCTCGCAACGGTGGGGACTCCTTTCGTCTACGTCCCCTTGTGCGGCTGCGAAGAGCAAGAGAGCGATGTCGCTTCGCGCTTAACGAGGTTGGGCGCGGGCGTCAGGATGAGCTTTTTCGAGATCACCCCGAAAAGGCTCGGCGAGGAGTTCGCGCGCGCGCTCGAAGGCCGCGCCGCGACGCCTAAAATAGAGCTTCCGCCAGAAGACGCGCGATCCGCCGCGAAAACGATCGCCAGTTTGATCACCGCCTAAGAAAAATGGCAAAAAGAGATGTCCCCGCACGAGCCCAATTCGAAAAGGCGAGAGGCAGCGCTATAAATCGCACGACCGCTCGCCGGATACCGCGCGTGCGCGCCGGCAAAAACGCGCGATCGGTAATGTGGCGAACGCGCATACGTCCGCGGCGCGAACATCGTTTGGATGACGCGTGCACAAACGGCCCGATCGGGGGATCGGGCCCTACACCGGATAGCGACGTCCGGTCGAAGCGTGGACGATCACTCGTCCGCCGAACGCCCGCGTGAATTGTAGGGTCCGTTCCCCGAACGGACCGTTTCGTTAACACGTCCGCGAACTTGAAAGCCGCGCAAATATCCGATCAACCGAAAACCGCACGATGCGATTTATGGGACCCGTTCCCCGAACGGGCCCTGCAGACGTTATAACGGCCGCCGCCCGACACGAGGAGGATCTCCGAACCAACACATATCGACGGCATCAGCAGAAAAGGCCACAAAATGAAAAAGCCCAGGCGCGCCTGGGCTTTTCGGTCTTTTTAATCGCAGGTCAAATAAGATCGGCTTGGTGGGCGCTGTAGGATTTGAACCTACGGCCTCTTCCGCGTCAAGGAAGCGCTCTCCCCCTGAGCTAAGCGCCCGTTTTCTTCGCGATCCGCCGCGCTTCGTCCGGCAATCGAAAATTTTCCTGAGAGCTTTGGAGGCGACGGGCGGAATTGAACCGCCGTACACGGTTTTGCAGACCGTTGCCTAAGCCACTCGGCCACGTCGCCGTAAACGCATCGCGAGACCCAGCCGAACTTTTAGTGAAGCCACGGTGCGGAGCTCGCGAGCCGCTTGCATCCGGTATTTGAGCGGATGACGGGACTTGAACCCGCGACCCCAACCTTGGCAAGGTTGTGCTCTACCAGCTGAGCTACATCCGCGCTTGTCGGTTTCGAGCGACGAAATAAATTCTATCACTTCGCCTCGACTATGCAAAGAGCTAACTCGCCGATACGGCGCGCCGGCATCGCGCCGTATTTTCTCGGTTTCGGATTCGCTTTTTCCACCCCGCAAACGCTTTCGAAACGGCGATTCTGCATCGAGAACGAGTCGATGAATGCAAGGCGGCCATCGGTTGCAAGCTGCGTGGCAATTTTGAAGTGAATTTTAATCGGCGAGGACCTCCATTTAAAGGGGCACTCGTCCGGGTCGAAAGGCGAGTTCCGAACCAAATCGCTGAGGCAATCCGCCCCGGCGCACGCGCCTCGGTGCGCCCGACGCCGCCGACCGAAAGGCGCGTGGGATGAGCTCGAATCGGATGCGCAACGGCTTGCTCTAGGTGCCTTATGCTCTGATATACTAAAATATTTGTCGGCGGCGCCTTTGGGCGATCGATCGGATATTATCCCGGCGCCGCAAATAAAGCGAACCCGCGCCGGAAAGGCGGGAGACCGGCAGTCCATTCGCGCAAAATGGATATATAAAAGGTGCATCGGAGTGGAATGCGAGGGCCGATGTACAAAGCGATCCCGGTAAAAACGAAACTTCTGATGCCAGGCGACGACATCGTTGGAATAGCCGCCCAATCCATTTCCGACGTGGAATCCGACGATGTTTTGTGCATCGCCGAATCGCCGCTCGCCATAACTCAAAAGAGATTCTACTTTCTCTCGGATCTAAACCCCACTTGGCTCGCGCGCGTTCTCTGTCGATTTTTCAGCCAAAAGGGCAGCCTCTCGACCGTCTATGGAATGCAAGCGGCCATAAACGAAGTCGGAGCGGCTCGAATTCTCCTCGCCTTCGCGGTCGGGGTTTTGGGCCGCCTGATCGGTCGCAAGGGTTGGTTTCACAAGATAGCGGGTAAACCGGTCTCCTATATCGACGATATCACCGGAACCATGCCTCCTTACGACAAAGCCATCGTCCTGTGCCCGATCAACGCGAGGGAAACCGCCGAATCCGTCAAAGATCGCCTTGGCTGCGAGGCGGCGGTCGTGGACACCAACGATTTGGGTAAAGTGAACGTGTTGGCCGCCACGGCCGGAGTCGACGTGGAGTCCGTGCTCGAGATTCTCAAAACGAATCCGGCCGGCAACGACGATGAACAAACGCCGATCGTCATCCTCAGAAAGGTTAAGGGGTAAGCATGCACAAAGTAAAAGGACGAAGAGCGCTTGATGCGATCGAACAGGTTGAAACGCCCTATTTCGATGCGCTCCTCGACTATATAGAGGAGAAGCACGTACCTTTCCACGTACCAGGCCACAAGCAGGGCAAGGGAGCGCACGAAAGAATAAAGAGCATCCTCGGTGAAAAGATATTCGAGCTGGACCTCTGCTCGGGACTTGAGGGCATCGACGATCACTCTCAACCGAAAGCGGTCCTCATGGAAGCGGAGCACTTGGCCGCCGAGGCCTATGGCGCCGATCAAACGTTCTTCCTGACCAACGGGAGCACTCAGGGAAACTACGCCATGCTCATGGCCTTCGCAGGCCACGGAGAAAAGATCATCATACCGAGGAACGCGCACCGCTCGATCGTCTCGGCTTTGATCCTTTCTGGGGCGATCCCCGTTTACGTCAATCCGGAAGTGGACGACGAGCTGCACATTGCGCACAACGTCACTCCGGAATCGATCGAAAGGGCCCTGATCGCAAACCCCGATGCAAAAGCGGTGCTCGTCGTTTCGCCGACGTATTACGGCGTGACCTGCAATCTGAGGCGGATAGCCGATATCGCCCACGCTCATGGAAAGCCCCTGCTCGTAGACGAGGCTTGGGGGCCGCATTTCGCCTTTCATCCGGACCTTCCGGAGTCGGCCCTCTCTGCCGGCGCTGATGCCTGCGTGACCGGGATGCACAAGCTTCTGGGAAGCTTCACCCAGAGCTCCATGCTGCACGTAAGAAGCGAGCGCGTGAACATCGCCCACGTGAACTCCGTTCTCCGGGTGATACAGTCGACGAGCCCTTCGTGCCTGCTCTTGGCCTCGCTCGACGTCGCTCGAATGCAGATGGCCACGGAAGGCGAGCTCCTTCTCTCGAAAGCCATCGCCCTAGCCGAAATGGCGAGGTCCGAGCTTAACTGCGTGAAAAACCTTTATTCCTTCGGACGGGACATCATCGGCCGCCCCGGAGTGGCGGACGTAGATCCCACGAGGTTGACGGTCACGGTCGTCGGTTTGGGCTTTTCAGGCTACGCGGTCGATCGCATACTCCGCCGAAACTACGGCATTCAAGTCGAGCTCTCCGACTTATTCAACGTCTTGTTCAACATAACGATCGGAGATTCCGAAGAAGACGTCGAGAAGCTCGTTTCAGCTCTGAGCGATCTCGCCCTCGGCGACGGCTCGCGATGGCTAGATCGCTCGGAAACGCGACTCGGCGGCGGCCACATAAGGCGCGCCAGGCTTCCTCATCAGCCCGAACAATCGCTCTCGCCCCGCGAGGCGTTTTTCTCAAAGCACGAGACGGTCCCCCTCGACAAAGCGATTGGAAGGATTTGCGCCGAAATAGTCGCGTCGTATCCTCCCGGAATCCCCGCTCTTTCTCCAGGCGAAATAATAACCCGCGAGCTGGTAGACTACCTCAAAACCGAGTTAGCCGCGGGAATATATATACAGGGACCCGAAGACCCGACTTTATCGACCATAAAAGTGGTCGCCGGGAGTTGATACCATGATCTTGACGTTGGCCGGCGGCGCGATCGCTCTTCTGATCCTGGCCGCCGCTGTCTATGCCGCATACTTCATATGGCGCCAGGGCGATTCGGATATCGTTCTCCTCACGGATTCCATAGAGGCCCCCGAGCTCAGCGGTTTTGACGGAAGCACCGCCATATCCAGATCACTCGTTTTCAAGAACAGGGGCACGCAAGATGGGGTCCTTTTGGACGTGCGCGCCACCGCCCAACGAAATCCCGGTTTATTGATCGAACCCTCGATAGTCAGGATGGGGACCAACCCGCCGGAATCGAACTACTGGATCGCCAACATTCTAGAGCCCGGAGCAACGTGCGAAGGCATCCTCACGGTGCAAATATCGGCGGCGTCGCCTGGAGCGATCGCGCGCTCGGGTGTTATACCGCTGAACATCAGTTACGAAGAGGTCGGCCGCTCGCTTCTGGTAAAAAAGGAGAAGAAGCTGAACATCGTAGTACCGGCGGTGGCCCGGGCGGAATAAGCGGGACTACGCCAAAGATTCGGAGTTGCACGAGTGAGAAAACTCGCACCAGGCGCAGAGCTTGGACCTCACGGGAGGAAAATCGTCAGCCGCGAGGATGGCCTCGATAGTTTCGATCGAGCGCTTCTTGACCAATTCCAATTGGGCCGAGGTCTTGACGGTGCGGAAGCTGCGATCGAAAAGGAGATAATGCCAGACGAGCTCCACCCGGGCGGCATCCGGATAAAGCGATTGCACGGCGATCTGATACAGGGGAAGCTGGCGGTCTCCCATCAGACGATAGGGCGATGGCAAGAAGGAGGAGCACTTGTAATCGTGGATCTCGTAAACGCCGTCATCCCGCCTGTCGAGCCGGTCTATAAAGCCCTTCATCAAAAAGCGCCCTTCTCCGTCGATCGCAAACCGGATCTCTAGTTCCGTCGCCTTTGTTTCCGCTCGGTCGAACGGATAATGCTTGGAGTAATAGCGCCTTATCGACTGGACGCTTTTCAACAAGTAATCTTGCTCGGTATAACCGGTCTTTGAGATCAAAATGCCGCCGTTCCAGCTATTTCGCCAGTTTTCCTCGTGAAATTCGATGAGCTCGCTTTCGTCGATGAGCCTGCCGCTCTTGATGCTCGAATACAGCGCTTCCAGCGTTTCGTGGACTTTGCGCCCCATAAACGCTTCTATCGTTTCTACCTCCACGGGTAGCTTATCGACGTAGCGATAGCGATACTTCCTCGGGCACTGCTCGAACGTGGATAGACGGGAATGCGAGTAAACTTCAGCTTCTTCTTTCTCCTTGGAGAGCGGAGCGTCTTCGCGCAAATCAGTCATCGCGGTAAGCATACTACAAGTGGAGAGCTATAGCCATATCGGCTGCTATTCGCTTCTGCGACACCCGGTGAGCGCGCGGCGACGCCCGTTCCCCGAAGCGGACAGAATAAGCGTTAAACCGGCCGCGGGGTTGCACAGAAACCACGCGATCGGTGATCGGGCAAACGCGTTAACGTCCGCGTCCCAAATGACGTTCGTTGAATGCGCATCGGTGATTTGGCGTGCGCGATAATGTCCGCGTCCCAAACGGCGTTCTATAACGCGTGCGCGGGCGGCCCGATCTTCCGATCGGGCCCTGCACCGGATTCAGACGTCCAAACGACGTGCGCACGAACGGCCCTATCTTCAGCGGCGACAACAAAAGCCGCGGAAATGCATCAACGCAAGGGATGTCATCCCGTATCTTCGCTCAGGCGGCTTCTCTCAGCTTTTTCACCCTCACCGCCCTTCTGCCCTTCGCATCCTCTTCGATGTCGAACTCGACCTCTTCGCCCTCTTCGAGACTGCGAAAACCGGCGGCTTCGATCGCCGAGTAATGAACGAAAGCATCCACTCCGTCCTCCCCCTCGATGAAGCCGTACCCCTTTTCGGGGCTGAACCACTTAACTTTACCGCGCATCAGGCCCTCCAATCCTACCCATCAGAAGAGATGTATCCCAAGGGAAAAGACTATAAACCGTGGATATCAAACCCATATCCAAAGCGAGCTCCGCAGCCATCGATGAAGAGTCCCGGGAGGCGTTTCATTCGGCATCCGCCCTTCCCGGGACCCTCGCGCGAGATTTTTTCGGCGCCCGATGAAATCGAGCAACTAAGCGGCGATCCTGCGATGGTAGGTGACCATCTTTCTGCATGCCTCAGCGCATCGCCGGCACGCCTCGGCGCAGTTCAGCATGGTTCGATCGCCCGTGAACTCCTCGCAGCTCTCGGCGCACGCGTCGCAGATGTCGGCGCATTCCTTGCAGATGTCGTCCGTGAAATCCGACCTCGCCAGCATGTAATTCGTGGCGACATTGCAAATTTCGACGCAGTCGAGCATCAGGCGCATGTGGCTCGGCTCCACGTGCTTGCCTCCCTGCTCCAGGCAGTAAGTGGTGGTCTCTTGGCAGATGTTGTGACAGCTCGTGCAGGCCTCGATGCATTCCCTGGTGATCTGGTCGATCTCTTTGATGGGCATAAATTCACCTCCTTCCCGCGGCGTTATGCGCCTTAATTATTCCCATTCGGAAGGAGCCCTTCTCGATCGTTGAATCCGGATGAGATTCCGCGCTGTGCTAATATATGGCGTTTGCGCAAGAAAGCGAACGCCCCCGATGGGGCGGCATCGCCGCTGCGCCCTATAATGGCTCGAGCATCATCACTTGCGGGCGAAGCGCGGAGCCGATTAACCTATAGATAAAGCGATGAATGAGCCGAATGAGGGAGCCAAGCCCTTGAAAATGGATAAGCGAACGCCGGAGGCCATCCATAAAACTCCGCTCTCCTCGTTAAGGGCCGTTATCGCGATTTTCGTCGGAAAGATCCTGCTCCATTCCTGCCGAATCCTAAAGTTGGGAAGCGGTTCATCGCTCCCGGGGCTCATCGCGCTTAAGATCGATCCCGATTTGGTTTCCAAGATATCTCGCGGGTTTAGCGACGGGGTTATCGTCGTGACGGGGACGAACGGCAAGACCACCTCGGCCAACCAGTTGAGAGCCATCCTGAAGCGAGCCGGCAAGCGTATCGTCCACAACCATACCGGTTCCAACCTGATGCGCGGCATCGCCTCGGTATTGGTCGAGCGCTCCACCCTTTTAGGCGAGCCGAAAGGGGATATAGGGCTCTTCGAGGTCGACGAGGCGACGATGACCGCAGCGGCGGAGAGGCTTCGACCCAAAATAATCCTCGTGACCAACCTTTTCAGAGACCAGCTCGACCGGTACGGAGAGCTCGATAAAACTGCCCAGGTGATCGAAGATGCGATCGGAATGCTCCGCGATGCGACCATCTTTCTCAACGCCGACGATCCTCTCGTCGCGTGGATGTCCCATGGCCGCAAACTTGCTCGGAGCGAGCAAAGCTCAGAAGGCAAGAGAGGCGCCTACGTGGTGTTCTTCGGCCTCGAAAGCCGGAGCGCCAAATTCGACGCGACCGCCTCCATCGACAGCTTCAAATGCCCAGCTTGCCGCGCCGAGCTGCAGTTCGGCAACAGACATTACGGCCATCTTGGGTCCTATCGCTGCGGGGACTGCGGATTTAAAAGACCACAGCCCGATTACGAGGCCAAGAACATCGTTCTCTGGGGTATAGAGGGATCGACTTTCGAGCTGATCGCCGGGGACAAGAAGCTCACGATCACGACCAACCTCCCCGGCCTCCACAACGTCTACAATGCGCTCGCATCCTGCGCCTTGGCCTTGCATTTGGGCGTTGACGGAGAAACGGTGGCTTCGGCGCTCGCCGAAACGAGCGCCGTTTTTGGCCGCACCGAACAGATCCCCATCGACGGGAAAAGGGTTTACCTGATGATCGTCAAAAACCCCATCGGCTTAACTCAGACGATAAACACCGCAGCTCCCCTGGCCCGCAATTTCTTGATGATCCTGAACGATAATTACGCGGACGGCATGGACGTCTCGTGGATCTGGGATGCCGACCTGTCCGCGTTGAGAGGCGACTTCAACTTCATTTATGCGTCCGGTTTAAGGGCTGCGGACATGGCCCTGCGATTGAAATACGAAGGTCTCGACATGAGCAAGGTCAAGATCGTAAGTTCGATAGAGTCGGCCTTCAAGCGGGCCGTCAAAGAAACCCCGCAAGGAGAGCCTCTTTTCGTGCTTGCGACCTATTCTGCGATGTTTCAGCTCCGGAGCTCGCTGGCGCGCAAGGGGAAAAGCCCGAGCATCTGGAGGACCGCCCCATGAGATTGCGCATCGCCCACCTTTACTCGAAAGCCATGAACCTCTACGGAGATAAAGGCAACATCGCCGTATTGGTCAAGAGGTGCGAATGGCGAGGCATCGAGGTACAACTCGAACGCATCCAGGAAGGCGAAACTTTCGACTTTTCATCCTGCGACATCATATTCATGGGCGGTGGACCGGATAGCGCCCAGCGCTCGATAGCCGACGATCTCGTTTCCAAAGGCGACTCCATCCGCGAGGCGGTTGAAAGCGGCGTCTGCGCCCTGGCCATCTGCGGCGGGAATCAGCTTTTCGGTCACTATTTTAAAACGAAAGACGGCGCGACTTTACCGGGCATAGGAGTCTTCGACCACTATACGGAAGCGGGAGACCGAAGGATGATCGGCAACGCGCTCATCGATTGCTCCAATCTTTTGGCGGAAGAAAGCTTTCCGCGGGATGCCGCGGGGAACCATCGCCTGGAACTCGTCGGCTTCGAGAACCACAGCGGCAAGACCTTCTTAGGCGACGGCTGCAAGCCCCTCGGAAAGGTCATAAGGGGATACGGGAACGATGGCTCGAGCGGTTTCGAGGGTTGCCGATACAAGAATGCTTTCGGGACGTACCTCCACGGTCCCCTGCTCCCCAAGAATCCCTGGTTCGCGGACTATTTGATCAAGCTCGGGCTCGAGCACCGTTACGGGAAAGCGATAGAGCTCGAGGAGCTTAACGATGCCATCGAGATGGCCGCCTTCAAGGTCGCCAGGAGGAAATCGTTGACTTCGGTCACGCCGCATATTTGAATGCGGCGCGCCGGATCCCGTCTTTTGCGATATCTCTTCCCTCCTGACGAATGATTGGGGGAACTCCCGTTCCCCCAAAGCCCCCTCCCGGGTTCGAATCCGGTTTGCGTTTTCGATTACGCAGCTCGATACTCTCGAACGTCGACTTGAACTCCCGACCTCGCCGCTTCCTCCGCCATTTCGAGAAGGCGTTTGGTGGTTTCTTCGTCGACGAACTCCTCGCCGCAATTCTCGCAGATTTCGGCTGGAACTCCTTTGACGACGAGCGTCATTGCCTCGCGTTCAAGCGTTACGGTAGTTTTTCCGGGCTTCATCTGACCTTCTCTGCAAATTGCACACTTCATAATCTTCTCCTCTTAAAATCAGGGTACCATTGCGCGATATCCGGTTCGTAAGCGGTTATTATGATTATAGACTTTTCTCGGTCATCGCGGGCGATTACGACATGAATAGGCCTCGATCCCTCCCATCCCAGCAGCAGATTGCTCGGAAACGGCTTGTCTTCGGGATAGCTCTCTATAACCTCACCGGTTTCTAAGATGCGCCTTACCGCATCTTCGCTTATGCGGCGTTCAAACATCCTCCTGATGGCATGCACGCGAAATATTAAGCGCTCATTCAAAAGCGAACCCCTCGGAGCGAGTCAAAATAGAAACCAAAACCGCAGCGCGAAAACGCGTTTTATGACCGAATTAAACCAACCGAGCTGAAAATAAGCAAGTGACCAAAGAAAGATTGGGGGAACTCCCGTTCCCCCAAAGCCCCCTCCCGGGTTCGAATCCGGGTTTGAGCTCCAAAGAAAAAGAAGCTCGCCTTCGATCCGGCGAGCTTCATTCAACGCGTGGAGATGACGGGATTCGAACCGTCGGCCGCTTAAGCGGCCTCCCCAGAGGGGGAACCCAGCGTTCCCCCTCTGGCATCTCCCCCTCCTGACGAATGATTGGGGGAACTCCCGTTCCCCCAAAGCCCCCTCACGGGTTCGAATCCGGGTTTGAGCTCCAAAGAAAAAGAAGCTCGCCTTCGATCCGGCGAGCTTCATTCAACGCGTGGAGATGACGGGATTCGAACCCGTGACCTCTACGTTGCGAACGTAGCGCTCTCCCAGCTGAGCTACACCCCCGTATCGCACATCGCGATGCCTTCGAATATTTTGCCAGAATTCTATCGCGATTTCCAGTAGAAGAAACTGCTGCGCCGCTAAATCGCGGCCATGGTTCATGCGGAGGCGCGCGCCGAACCGAACGCCCACCCGCCATCTTCAGCCGGAACAAAACGGCGATGAAAGGGCGGCGGCTGGGCCATCCAATCGAACATCTACCGAGAAATCGCAATGCGAGAGTTTGCGCGCTTCAGCGCGGCCTTTCAATCCAGCAAACCCGGAATCGGCCGGATGACGATCTTCCCCGCAGGGACGTCGACCTTTTTCACGATCTCCTTGACCGCCGGGATGAGGCGCTCTTTACCGTCCTCGCCTTCGACGACGTAGACGTCCTGCCCGCGCCCCTTCAGGACCTCCTTGACCTTTCCGATCCGCGCCCCATCGGTGGAGACGACCTCGAGGCCCACGATATCGTCGATCCAATACGTCTCCTCCGGAAGCGCTGGCGCCTCGCTTTTCGGCACCGCTATGTAGCGCTCCCTCAATGACTCGGCATCGTTTCTCGAATCGAGCCCCTCAAAAGCGAGAACCAGCCCCTTGGGCTGGCTTGATACTTCGCTTATCACGAGTTCTTTTTTTCTCGGCAACGGGGGAACGAGAAAAACTCGCAAACCCGGCTTAAACCTCTCCGGAAAGTCCGAGAGGCACAACACGTCTACCTTCCCGCGCGTGCCCCGCGGCTTCAGAATTTGCCCGATTACCACGTAATCCTTTGGGGTTTCCCCCATGTGCCCTCCGCACCCCGGCGGAACTAGTCGATTATCTCAACGATCGCCTTTTTATCCTGCTTCACTGCGACCGTTTTGATGATCGTCCTCAAAGCGTTGGCTATTCGCCCCTGCTTCCCGATAACCCTCCCGAGGTCATCGGGATTCACGTAAAGTTGCAGTATCACCGATCTGTCGCCTTCGACCGCCTCGACCCTTACGTCATCCGGATTATCGACGATCGCCTTCACGAGGGTTTCAAGTAACTCTTTCAATGGCACCTCCTACCCGGTTCGACAAATCGCGTTCCGCTTCGAAATGATCATCTATTCTCCTGCCCTGCCGGGCGCTCTATCAAATCACTCCGGCGATCTTAAGCAGGTTTTTCACCTGATCGGTCGGTTGAGCTCCTTTGGAAAGCCAAGCCAGCGCCTTTTCTTTGTCTATCTCCACGGTCGACGGCTCAGTCCGCGGATTGTACCTCCCGATGACTTCGATGAATCTTCCATCGCGTGGAGCCCTCGCATCGGCGACGACCACCCGGTAGTAGGGTTGCTTTTTTGCGCCGACCCGGCTCAACCTTATCTTGACTGCCAAGTTTCACCTCCTCGCGTCTCCGACGGAATATATTATAGCCCGCCGCGCAAAGCGTCCGGCGCAATAATTCCGCGATTATGCGAAAGGAAAGGCTCCTTTGGGCAACTTTCCCCTCCCCTGGAGCTTGCCCAACCGCTTCAGCAACTTTTTCGTCTCGTTGAACTGCTTGAGCAGTTGGTTCACGTCGTGGGGCGTCGTGCCGCTTCCCGCGGCTATCCTTTGCCTGCGACTGCCGCTGATTATGCTCGGATTCCGACGCTCTTCCCTGGTCATCGACTGAATCATGGCCTGAACTTTGGTGAGATCCTTATCCGTCACCTGCAGGCCCTTCGGCAGTCTATCCATGCCCGGCAACATCGAGAGCAGCTGACCTATCGGCCCCATTTTCTTAACCTGCTCCATCTGCTCCAGAAAGTCGTCGAAGGTGAAATCGAGCTTTCTGAGCTTCTCTTCCATCTCGGCGGCTTTCTTGGCGTCCACCGCTTCCTGAGCCTTTTCGATGAGCGTCATGACATCCCCCATTCCGAGGATGCGCGAGGCCATGCGATCGGGATGGAATGACTCCAGGGATCCGACTTTCTCGCCCACCGATATGAGCTTTATGGGCTTGCCGGTGACCGCCTTGATCGACAGCGCCGCCCCGCCCCTGGCATCTCCGTCCAGCTTCGTCATGACGACGCCGTCGAAATCCAGTTTTTCTTTAAACGCCAAAGCCACGTTCACCGCATCTTGGCCGGTCATCGCGTCAACGACGAGCAGGATCTGGTGCGGCTTGAGTTCCCTTTTCATTTCGGCGAGCTCGTTCATCATGCCTTCATCGACGTGGAGGCGCCCCGCGGTATCCACTATTACGACGTCGCAAGCCCTTTCGACCGCAGATTTGACGCCCCTCTTCGCGATCGCCACCGGCTCTTCAGCCGATGATCCGTAAAAGGGTATGTCGCTTTCCTTGGCCAAAGTTTCGAGCTGCTCCATGGCCGCGGGCCTGTATACATCCGCGCCCACGACGAATGGACGCCTGCCCTGCTTGCGAAGCCAGTGCGCCAGCTTCACGGTCGCCGTGGTCTTCCCCGAACCCTGAAGGCCGACCATCATGACCACGCTCGGCTTTCCGGCGAGGATCAATTTCGACTCGGTGGATCCCATGAGGTGCGTGAGCTCATCGTTTACGATCTTGATGACGTGCTGAGCGGGCGTCAGCGATTCCATGACCTCGCGACCCACGGCGCGCTCGCGGACTTTCGCGACGAATTCCTTGACAACGCGAAAGTTCACGTCGGCTTCGAGCAAAGCGAGACGAACCTCCCGAAGCGCGGCGTCCACGTCTTTCTCCGAGAGCTTGCCTCTGCCCTTCAACCGATCGAAGATTCCCTGCAGTCTGCTGCTCAGGTTATCGAACATATATCTCCCCTAAAACAATTCGAGCTGGGATTGCCCAGCCCGGTCGCTCCGGGCGCCGCCCGGCGACGGCGCTGAAGAAACCCAATAAATAGTATAGGACGCGAAAAACGGTGTCAAGGAGACGAGGGTTTGTTTGGTTTGCGGTTTAAACCGCGATCTACGACGGGGCGACGTGCGTCCATAAACAGCATCGGGGGTTCGGTAGGGCGCGAACGCAAACGCATGAGACCTCCGCAACCTTCACCCCCGCTTCAAAACCGAATCCGAACCCGAGACGGCCCAGGCCACCAGCGAAGTCGCCAAAGCCGGCACCAAGACGCTCGGATCCCTCGTCAGCTCAACCGCCAAAACGGCCGAAGACAAGGGAACCTTGTACGCCGCCGAAAAGAACCCAGCCATTCCGGCGATCGACAAAAGGCCCGCGGAACCGAGAGGCACCGCTTCGCCCCAAGCAGCTCCGGTCCCCGCCCCCATGAGGATTAGGGGCTCGATCATACCGCCGAACGCCCCGCTCCCCAGCGTAGATACCGTCGCAACCGCCTTGAAAAAAATCAAAAAAACGAGGACGATCGGACCGTACGTCAGCTCGATTGTCGCCCTCAGAGCCTCGTACCCGATCCCCAGAACGTAGGGACTTCCTGAAAAAATGAACCCGAAGAACGCCGTGAACCCCGTGGCCAACCCCCCGAGCAACGTCTTGACGTAAAGCCTAACCCGACTTCCCTCGAAAGCGCTCCTCACCATATCGTATAGAACCACGTATAAGCGGCCAGCCAATCCGCAAATGAGCCCGACCGCCGCGGCAGAGACCACATCGCCCACGGTGAAGCTGCCCATCGATTTCACCGGCAAAAGCGGCTGCATGCCGATAATGGACGCCGAAATGGCATAGGAAGCCAAGGAGGATATGAGGGCGGGCAGCGCAAGCCCGATGTTGTACGCCTTCTTGATCGGAAGCTCCATCGCCATCAGCGCGGCGGCCAGTGGACTTCTGAAAGCGACCGCCATTCCCGCGGCGGCGCCGGCCATCAGGACCGCTCTGAAAGTTTCGGTATCCTTGGGATCGATTCCCAATATCCCGTGCAAGTATTTGGCTATCGACGCGCCGGCATAAATGCTCGGGTCGGATATGCCAGCGCTACCCCCGAAGCCGACTGCGAGAACGGACGAGGCGGTTTTCCAAAGAGCTACTCCTCGATCGACCTTGCCCATCCCCTCGCGGTAATCTTCTCGCACCGATTCGCTCCCCTGAGATACGTCCCCTCTGGCCATAAACGAGAGAACCGCTCCGGCAAAAAAAAGCCCGGCGGCGGGGAAGATCACCACCGCCCCCGGCGCAAAAAGGGCGGGAAGCACCCGCCCCCAGATCAGAGAGATCGCGAGCACGTAGTAGAGCGCGACAATGAGGCCGGTCGCGGTGCCCACCAACAGCGCCATGAGCAAAACGAGCGGAAAGCCGAGCTTCCCGACCTCGCGCTCCTTCTCCATCGATCCCCTCGACGTTCCCTTCCTGACGCTCCACCAAGCGCCGCCCACCCGCCGATCGCCGCCGGGATCGCGGTTGCCATGCGGATGGTGATCCATTCAGAAGAGCGATAACGAAATCGGCGGAAAGGCCGACTCTTTGATTATCGCCCGATTTCCAGGGCGTAAACATCGGTTTGTCTTGCCGAAATATCGGCGCACGGGACGCAAACGACGCATCGGGCTCGAGGCCGGCAAACGAGGACGCGGCGAGGTGTTCTTCCGCCGGTCTCATTCGCGGTCCGACGATCCGCGGGGCGCGCCACGCCAAAGCGCCGCCGCGGGCCGACCTACTCGTGGCGAAGCGCTTCTATGGGGCTCATCCTCGCCGCCCTGAACGCGGGGGCGCTGCCGAAGATCACGCCGACGAGGAACGCCATGACTAGCGCGAGAACCAAAGCGGAAACCGATACGTATGGCTGAAGCCTATCGCTGTACGCGTCGATTACCTTGCTGCCCATCAGAGCCAAGGCCACCCCGATGGCGCCTCCCGTGAAACTCAAAGCCACCGCTTCCGTCATAAACTGCAGGAGGATGTCACCGCTCGTCGCTCCGACGGCCTTTCTGATCCCTATTTCCCTGGTTCTTTCGGTCACCGATACGAGCATCATGTTCATGATGCCTATGCCTCCGACCACCACGGAGATCGCCGCTATGCTGGCGATCATCGAGCTAAACGCCCCCAGTATTCTCTCGGCGGTGCTCAAAATGTCTTCTTGGGTCAGAACGCTGAAATCCTCTACCCCTCCGTGATTCTTTTTGATCGCGGTCGCGATTTTCTTCTTGACCTCGCCCACTTCGTCTCGATCATCGGCGGTCAAGGCTATCCGCGAGATGATCGAAGATCCCAAAAGCTTTTCCGAGGCGGTGTAGGGGATCATCACCATCGAATCGAAGTTGGCGCCGCCGAGCGACGAGGTGGACGGCGCACCGCGCAGCACGCCCACCACTTTGAAGGCCGTTCCTTTGATGGAGATCGTTTTGCCGATGGCGCTCTCTCCCGGAAAAAGAGCGCCGTTCGGACCGGCGCCCAAGACCGCGACGGGCTCGCTTCGGTCGACCTCTGCTTTGGTGAAAAAACGCCCTTTATCCAGCTTGAGATTCATCATCTCGAGCGTTTTATCGCCCACCCCGATGTTGGTCGCCGTTGGATCGCTCCTGTTCCCCGCAACGGTCACATTCGAGATGATTATGAGGGGCGACACGCTTTTGACGCCGGGGGTGTTTCGAACCGTCTCCAAATCACGCCGGGTGAGCACGGTCGAAAAGCTCCCGATGTTCACCAGCTGACCGGAGCGAACTTTTCCGGGAACCACGAAAATTATGTTCGAGCCCAAACTCTCGATCGACGCGGTCACATCCCTCCGCACGCCCTCGGTTATCGCGAAAACGAGCACGACCGCCGCGACCCCGATGACTATCCCGAGCATCGTAAGGAACGACCGCCCTTTGTTGAGGCCGATGGAAATCAGGCCCATTCTTAAGTTTTCCAACGATCACGCCTCCTCGATGGCGCCGTCTCGGAGCTTCACTTTTCGCTTCGCGAAGGACGCTATTTCAGAGTTGTGCGTCACCAGGACTATCGTCCGCCCTTCCCGGTTCAACGATGCCAAAACCCCTATTATCTCCTTGCTCGTTTCTGAATCGAGGTTGCCCGTTGGCTCGTCCGCCAATATGATATCGGGATCGTTTACGAGGGCGCGCGCGATCGCCGCCCGCTGAGCCTCCCCGCCAGATAGCTGATCGGGCGTGCGGTCTGCCTTTCGCTCCAGGCCAACGGCCTTAAGGGCCGCCAGCGCCCTTTCCCGCCGCTCCGCCGGCGGCACGCGAGCGTAGACCATCGGAAGCTCAACGTTGTGGAAAACGGTAAGCCGAGGCACCAGGTTGAACGTTTGAAAGACGAACCCTATTCGCCTGCTCCTCAGCAAAGCCAACTCCCTGTCCCCTTTGACCTCGACTGATTCTCCATTTAGCGCGTACGTTCCGGATGACGGCCTGTCCAAACAACCTATGATGTTCAGAAGGGTGGACTTGCCCGAGCCGGATTGCCCCATTATCGCTAGGAATTCGCCTTTCTCTATCGACAGGTTGATTCCCCTCAGCGCTCGAACTTTTCCGCCGCCGCTATCGTACTCCTTGGAAATGCCCCTGAGCTCGATCAAAGCCATAACCTTTCCACCGAAGCGAAGAAACGCGCGCGACGAGCCGATTCATCACCATACCCTGTACCTGCCCTCGGCCAAATCGGCCACGAAAACGGGCATTTCCGATAGCTCGTGGTCGATGATCTCCTCCACGCCGTCGGCCACGTCCGCCAATGACGCTTCCCTTTCCAAAACGAGCTGCGCGGAAGCCACCCGCGGGAGGTCTATAGGGCGCCCGATCTGGCTCGCCAGCCAAACGTACACTTCCGCCACCCCGTCGACCCGCAGATAGATTTCATTGGCGATATGATGGGCGAGTATGCTGTAAATCTTGCCGACGTGGCTGACCGGATTCTTGCCGGCCGCCGCTTCCATCCCCGACGGCCTGCTGAGGGCGATGACGCCGTTAACCCGATTCCCCCTGCCCACCTCGCCGGAATCGGCATCTTCCGCCGAAGTTCCGATGACCGATAGATAGATGCCCTCCAGCCCCTTTCCCCTCTCGTCGAGGGTATTCAACTCAACCGACACCGACTCCAGCGAACCTCGGTTGCGCTCGGCAAACCCCTTAACCTCTTCCGCGATCTCTTCCTTTATCGCCCAATACCGGTCCTCTCTTTCCACGAACCGGTCGATGATGGGAACGGCTATGGTCAAGAGCAGGTCTTTTCCCGTGCGAAAGCCCATAACCTTGACGTCCTCCCCGGACGCGGGATGTTCTTCCTTGAAGCTGGCCGAGTTGATGAAGCGCTCGACTTCCAAAACGATCCTTTCCGTGTCCGTGAGGGGAGCGTATCCGACCGCCGCCGAGGTGTCGTTCGCACCCAGTATCCTGCCGCGGCGCTTGAATATTTCGACGAGTTCGGCGGCGCCGGGCCGCAGCGCGCATTCGATCTCGACGTGTTCGTCCGGATCGACGAAGCGCAGATTATCCCTGAACCACCGCCTCGCCGCTTCCTCGGCTATCCCTTCCACATCCACTCGGCGGCCCTCGATTTCGAAGGTCGCCCTATCTCCGATCACCAGCTTCATAGGCGCATCGACTCGCCCCCCGCCGAACGCGCGCGTGACCGAACCGGCGATGAGCAAACCCTTATCGACGTTGAAATGTGGTATCTTGCCGAATCGCGCGATGTATTCCCGCCCCAGCGATATCGATATTTCTTCCATCACCGCATCGCAGATCGAATCGGGATGTCCCACGCCTTTTCGCTCCACGATCTCTATCTGGCGCGCGGAGACGGGAGCCTGCTTCATATCCTCGATGACGATTCGCCTGTCGCTCTCCACGAGGATCCCCCGCTGAATCGATAGCCTCGATTCTTATTCCCCAGATGCGATTCGGCGGCGGAAAAGACCTCACTCCAGAAAGGACAACGCTTCGCGGTACTTTTCGTCGCCGTCGAGGGCGACGGCGATTTTGAGGTGCTTGATCGCGAGACGCCTCTCCCCGAGCTGGAAGCTGCTCAGCCCGAGACCGTAATGGGCGTAATGATTGGTGGGATCGATATCTATCGAAGCCTCGAACTCTTCCTTCGCCTTGGAAAACTTCTTGCAGTTGAAGTAGGCGCGGCCCAAAGCCTCCCTCACAGATCCCTTTCTAGGGTAATGATCCTTCACCCGCTCCAAAAGAACGGCGGCGTGAGCCGGATAACCGGCTTCCAAAAGCTCCGTTCCTTTTTTAAAGAGCGCGTAAGGCGCCCTATCCATTGGCCATCCTCCTCATTGCTCGCGCGAGCGCGGGCCTGCGAGGCGCGAGCTCCTTTGGGCCAGCTTGGACGACCGACCGCGCGCATCGATGAGCGCGTCGCCCTTTTATTCGCGTTCATCGTGGGGATGAACGTGAATCATAACGTCCGAAACGCCCTTTATCGTTCGCGCGATCCTGTTTTTGACCTCGATCCCCACATCGTGACTCCCGGAAACGCTCATCTCGGGATCCATCTCCAGTTTGAGATCGACCGAATATCCCCTTCCTATCCTTCGAACCCTCGCGTAGGCGTGCTCGACGCCCTCCACGCCCTCGGCTATGTCGACTATCCTGCTGCCTAAATCGGAGACCATCCCGTCCATCAGTTCGTGCGCGGATTCGCGCAGAAGCCCGTAAACGACGCGCGCGATCATCGCCGAAACGACGAGCGCCGCTACCGGATCGAGGAAAGCGTACCCGAACCTGGCTCCGAGTATCCCAGCGAGCGCGGTGAGAGACGAAAGAGCATCCGCCCTGTTATCCCAGGAATTCGCGATTATCGCTCGACTGCCCACCTTTTTACCAAATGAGTTTCCGAAGCGAAACATGGCCTCGTTCGCCGCGATCGAAATGACGGCGACCGCGGCCGTCGAGAGGCTCGGGGTCGGATGAGAAGATCCCAGTACGGCCCTAAAGGCGGAGATCGCGACCTCGAAGGAGACCCCGGCGAGCAAGAGGGCCGTCAAGCCGGCGGCGATCGCCTCGATCTTCCCGTGACCGTAGGGATGATCGGCATCCGGCGGCCTCACCGAGATGTTTATCGAGAAAAGGACTGCCGCGCTCGCGAGCGCATCCCCGGCCGAATGCACACCGTCCGCGAGCAGCGCGGTGCTCCCACCCAGAAAACCGAACGCGATTTTAAGGGCCATCAAGAAAGCGTTGCCGGCCAGGATAATCAGCATGATCGCGCGCTCGCGCGCCTCCGGCCTTGCGGAGGTTCGACGCCGCGCCGTGGACATGCGAACACTCCTCTCGTATTCAAGAGGCCATCGAAAGCGTTAAAGCTTCATTTTAACGTCCGATCGACGACTTTTGAATACGCGATGATCGCGACGTCAAAACTCGGTTGAGATGTCCCCTCCCTAAACTCGTTGGAAATGTCCTCTTTTAAGGAGTCGCCCCGACGGGTCGTTCCAAGCGTCGTTTGCCGCGCCAAGGACGATCGGGAGGCGGAACGCGGCCTCGCTCTTCTCGGTTTACTTCTTGCCCATTGCCTATTATCCCCTCAAGTCACGAGCCTCCTTCCGGTTGACCAGGAGGCGCCCACATAGTTATCGAGGGGACATCCTCATGGGATTTCATCAGATGGGACATTTTCATAGTCGGAGGAGACGCTATCTAAGAATCGCGATGTGCGTAAAAACCGCGGCGCGGGAGCGGGTAAAGACTACAAATCCGCGAGCGCGGAAAAGAAATTCAAGAGCGGGACGGTGTTTTGACTTGAACAAAACCCAGCTGATGTTGGCCATATACGCGTTTCTCGCGTCTGGTTTGATCTTTTACGGCTACGTGCGGCGAAATCGCTATCCCGACGTTCTCTTGGCCTCGATAGGCGTTGCGATCGTCGGAATCTCTCTTGCGCTTTCCGCTTTCGGCGTCGCCCTAGCTTTCGCCCGGCTGCTGTTCCAGCTCGGCACCATATTGGCCATAGTGGTCGCGGCGCTGCTCGGCATGCGCATCTTCTCGGCTGCGTTCAAGAGGGCCAGCAGGGAATTGGAGAACAAACCCCCTGGGGGCGAGAGCGGCGATAAAGGCGAGCGGTCTCCGAGCAAGAAAAAATCGAACGACGACGTCGACAAGGCGGCATAACAAACCGAATATCGGCCGACGCGCCGGATCACAGCTTCTTGACCAGGCGAGCAATGAACATGCCGTCCGTCGAATGCTTGCCTGGCAAGAGCTGAATCGCCCCGTCTTCGATGTCCGAAACGAGCTCGCCCGGTAGCCTTTCCGCGAGCCCTTCCGCCGCGAATTCGGGATGCGCGGCCAGGAAGCGCCTTGCTTGATCCGGTCCCTCTCGCTTCGAAATCGTGCACACGGAATAGACGAGACAGCCGCCTCTCCTCACAAAACCCGCGGCCGATTCGAGCATCTTCGCCTGCAAAGACGAAAGCTCCTCTATTTGAGCGGGAGATTTCCGCCACCGCGCGTCCGGTCTGGCGGCCAGAACGCCCAAACCGGAACACGGAGCGTCCAACAAAATGGCATCGACCGGCTCCCTCATGAAATCGGAAAGGCGCGTCGCGTCGCCGGAAACGAAAGCCGCGATCGTCACGCCCATTCGACGGCAGGCGCTTTCGACCAACTTCAGCCTTTTTGGACTCGCGTCGACCGATATCACCAAACCCTCGTTGCCCATCAGCTCACCCAGATAGGTGGTCTTACCCCCGGGGCCGGAGCAAAGATCCATGACCGCCATCCCGGGCGATGCGCCCAACGCGCGAACCGCGAGCATGGAGCTCTCGCTTTGGACGTAGAAATGGCCCGCTTTGAACTCCGGTTCCTTTGCGGGCTCTCCCCCATCGCGAAGGATCAGCGCTTCGGGAACGTACCTTCCCGGCTCGACGCGCCACCCCCTTTTCTCGAGCGCCGATCTCAGCTCGTCCGCCGTCGTTTTCAGGCGATTCGCCCTGATGGTTAGCCGGGGCACTTGGTTGTCCGCGCGGCACACCATCGCGGCGGCATCCAGACCGAGTTCGCTCACCCACATGCTCACGATCCACCCCGGATGCGACTCGACCACCGAGAGGTATTTTATGGGATCTTCCTCGAAGCGGGGCCAGGGGATCGCGTTTTTCTCCGCCGACAAGCGCCTCAAAAGGGCGTTCGCGAAAGCGGCAATTCCCCTGTGAAAGCGCCTTTTGATCGACTCCACCGCCTCGTGGACCGCGGCCCTGTCCGGAACGCTCATATAGAGAATCTGGTAGGCGCCAAGCCTGATGGCGTCGAGGGCAAGGGGAGGGATATCTTCGAGCGGGCGCGCGGAAAAAGTTTCGAGGGCGAAATCTACGGCGCCCTTCTTTCGAAGGGCGCCGTAGGCCAGTTCCGTGGCGAAAGCTCTGTCCCTTGGCTCAAGATCCGCCCTCTCCAGAACCTTCGGAAGGAGGATGTTCGCGAAGCTCCCCCTTCGAAGCGAGCGATGGAAAACATCCAGCGCGACCTCGCGCGCCTTAGCCGGCATGGGCGTTACCTTCTCCTATCGCTCAGCGATATCAGGTAAAGGAGCTGCATGATCGCGGTTATCGCCGCCGCCACGTAGGTCAGCGCTGCGGCGTTGAGCACTTTTCGGACCGGCTGATACTCCGCGGTCGTGATCACGCCGCTCGTGGTCAGCAGCTGCATGGCGCGCTTGCTCGCGTTCAATTCGACCGGCAAAGTCACCAGAGTGAACGCGACGGCCGCGGCGAAGAGCACGATTCCCACCTGCATCATCAAAACCGAAAGGCTACCGAGCCCCCTGAAAAGCAGGCCGAATATCACCAAGTAGACGCCGAGATTGGAGCCGATCGATGCGGCGGGAACCAAAGCGGACCTCAAAGCCAACGGCGCATAGCCCTGCGCGTGCTGCAGCGCGTGGCCGGCTTCGTGAGCCGCGACTCCGACGGACGCGAGCGAATCTTCCGAGTAGACGCCTTCGGAGAGCCTGAGCGTCTTGCTCCTCGGATCGTAGTGGTCGGTCAAGCTGCCTCCGACCGGTTCGATTCGCACCTCCGAAGCGCCGAACATGTCCAATATCCTTCTCGCGGCTTGGGCGCCGCTCATGCCGGACGACGTCGCGACTCGAGAATACTTCGAGTACGTCGTTCTGACCTTGATCGACGCGTATATCGAGAGCAGCATCGCTGGGCCGATGAAGAGCCACCAGCTTGGATCGAACCAAAACATCCCTTCTACTCTCCTTTCTGGCTAGAATGATAGCAGACAAAATCCAAACAATCCACGAAGCTTTGCCCGATCGCGCTGGAGCGGTCGACGGGCTGGCCCGCTTCGATATATACACAAAATCTTCCGGCGAAGGGTTTCAAAGCGGGGAATTTCGCCGAGCGAAGGGTTTCAAAGCGGAAGTCCGCGGTCAATCGTGTCCGAACCTATCGCCGACGGCCGCGTGCCGGCCGCGAACGAACTCCGCACCGCTCATCGGCCGCTTCCCTTCCGGTTGAACCTCGACGAGCGAAAGCCCCCCGCCGCCGCAAAGCGCGACCGGATTTCCGCCGCGATCGAGGGCGGCTATGGTGCCGGGCTCGAGCTCCGCGACGGGGACCGCGCCGAAATCCTCCCTCGCCACCTCGCGGGCGCGGAAGATCTTCACCCTTACGCCGCGCATCCTAGTGAAAGCCCCGGGAGATGGATTCAAGGCCCTCACCAGGTTTCTTATCTTCGAACAGGGCTTCGTCCAGTCTATTTCCGCCTCTTCTTTTTCCACCTTGGGGGCGTACGTCGCGGCCGAGTGATCCTGGGGGGAGAACTTCGCCTCGCCTTTGGCCAACAGATCGAATGCCTTGATCATCGCCTTCGCCCCTACGTCCGCGAGAATAGCCGTCAGCTCGCCGGCCGTCACGTCCGGCCCGACTTCAACCCTCCTCGCCAGGAGCACGTCGCCGGTGTCCATCCCCTCGTCCATCTTCATGATGGTCACGCCCGTTTCCGACTCGCCGTTCATCAGCGCCCGCTGAATCGGAGCGGCTCCCCTGTACTTCGGAAGCAGCGAAGCGTGGACGTTCAGGCAACCAAATTTCGGCAGGTCCAGGAGCCACTTGGGCAGGATCTTCCCGTAGGCCGCGACCGCGATCGCGTCCGGTTGGATTTCCTCAATTCGCTTCCGGAACTCGGGTTCCTTTAAGCTCTCGTACTGCGCGATCGGAATTCCCAAATCGAGGGCGGCCTTCTTAACCGGCGTGGGCTTGGCGGCGAGCCCGCGGCCGGACGGCCTATCCGGCTGGCTTACCGCCAGAACCACCTCGTGTCCGGCCGCGACCAGCGCTTTCAGTGTCGGAACCGAAAACTCCGGGGTCCCCATGAAAACCACGCGCATCGCGATCACTTAATAAATTCCCCGAAGGCCGGCCAGAGCCAGCATCAAGCGGAAGATGGGCTCGAGCATTCCCCAAAGGAGACCGCCGAAAACGAAGACCACGACCAGGAGGATGAGCATCCCGTACCTCTCAAGCTGCCAGTAGGCCGGGAGGGACCTAGCGGGGACGAAGTAGGCGAGGACCTTGGACCCGTCAAGCGGAGGAATCGGAAGCAGGTTGAAGATGCCCAGGGCGACGTTTATCAGCACGATCCACTCGATGAACGGCAGAAAAGCTCCTCCGGCCACCCCGCCCAAAAGCAGCGAGCCCAATCTCCCCGCGAGAATGGCCGTGGCGAAATTCGTGAGAGGTCCCGCCAACCCTACCAGCATCATATCTCTTCGGGGGTTGCGATAGTAGTTCGGGTTGACCGGGACCGGCTTAGCCCAACCGAAGCCCACGAGAAGGATCATCAGCGAGCCTACGAGGTCGAGATGGTGGATCGGGTTCAGGGATAGCCTTCCGCTCCACCTCGGAGTCGGGTCTCCCAGCGCGTCCGAGACACGCCCGTGGGCGTATTCGTGCACGGTTATCCCGACGAGTAAAGCGGGAATCCTGTAAAAAATTTCGAATGGGTCACCCAGCAAAACTTACACCTCTGCGTTTATTCTCTCCAGCACTACCGGTTTTGCTTCGGCGGGATCGTCCGAAATGATGATGGCCCTTTCCAGCATCTCGGAAGCCGCCACCAGTTTGTGGGGATCGTTGGCGTGAAGCTGAACGATCGGCTCTCCGGGGGAGGCGTAATCCCCCACCTTGCGGAGGAAAAATAGGCCGACCGATGGATCTATTTGCGAATCTTTGTCCTTCCTGCCAGCGCCCAGCTCGAGGACGGCCCGGCCGACGACTTCCGCGTCTATCCGCTGCACGTAACCGCCGTCCGCAAGGGCCAGCTCATCCACGTACCGGGCGTGCGGAAGCAGCTCCCTCGGCTTATCGATGATCTCGGCGTCTCCGCCCTGGGCCTCAACGAGCTCGGCGAATTTCCGAATCGCCGATCCGGACGCTATCGCCTCGTCGACCATCCCGGCCGCTTCCGATCCATCCCGGGCGACGCCCCCGATCACCAACATGCGCGAGGCGACTTCGGAGCAGAGCTCCGTAAGGTCCGCCGGTCCGCGCCCTTTGAGCGCGTCGATCGCCTCCTCGACCTCGAGCGAGTTTCCCACCGCTTCGCCCAGCGGCTGATCCATATCGCTGATGACGGCGGACGCCTTCTTACCGAATCCGATGGTCAGATCGACGAGCATCCCCGCGAGGGCGCGCGCTTCCTCGAGCGTTTTCACGAAAGCACCCGAACCCACTTTAACGTCGTACACGATGGCATCCGCACCACCAGCGATTTTTTTGCTGACCACGCTCGACGCGATAAGGGGCGGGCTGGCCACCGTCGCCGTCGCGTCCCTCAGGCTGTAAATCAGCTTGTCGGCCAGGCAAACTTCCTCGGTCTGGCCCGTCATCGCCGCCCCGATGCGCGAAACCTGCTCCACGAATTCCTCCCTGGCGAGCTGCGTTCGGAATCCCGGTATCGAATCGAGCTTGTCGAGAGTTCCTCCGGTGAAACCGAGCGCCCTTCCGGTCATCTTCGCGACGCGCCCGCCACAAGCCGCTACCAACGGCACGACGACGAGGCTGACTTTATCGCCGACGCCGCCCGTGCTGTGCTTATCGACCTTGACGCCCGGAATCGCGGACAAATCCATCCGCTCGCCAGAATCCACCATCGCTTTCGTCAGCGAGAGCGTTTCCGCGGCATCGAGGCCGCGAATATAGGCGGCCATCAAAAAAGCCGCCATTTGATAGTCGGGTATCTCGCCCTGTACGTAGTCCCGGACCAGCGCGGATATTTCGGCGTCCGAGAGGGCGCGACCGTCTCTTTTCTTGGCGATTATATCGAGCGCGTTCATCAAAATATCGCGTCACTTATGCCCGTTACCGGAGCAACTTCTTTCCCGCGCATCGCGAATCGGGAAGCCGCGCGTCGCTGCAGTCTTCCAAACGCGCGTTCTTCGTTCGAGCCCCCAGCAGGATTCGAACCCGCGACCGGCGGTTTACAAAACCGCTGCTCTGCCAGCTGAGCTATGGGGGCATTCGCGCACCCGCCGCGAGTCGATCGCGCCGCCTCCCGCGCGCCGCCTCCCGCGCACCGGCGCCGAACCTTTCGAACGTCCTAAGGATTATATCACGGACAAAAATCGGGAAAAATGCCGTCGATGGACGATGAAATCAGGAAGATCCTCAGAGACGCGATCGAGGCCGAAAAAGAGGGTTTCGAGCTTTACTCGCAAGGAGCCAAGCGGGCCAAGAAAGCCGAAGTGCGGGCGCTCCTAAACCGCCTCGCGAACGACGAGGCGAAACACAAGCGAATCCTTGAAGACGAGCTCGAGCTCCTGACCAATCCAAGAGCTTCGTTCCTGAAGCTGGAGCGAGGAACCACATCGGTGGCCGAGCTCGAAGAACGGCTTGAGGCCGCCGAATCGGCGGCGATGGCCATGAGGGAGGCCGCTCAGGAGCTCGTCGAGTTTCGAGAACGGCTGGAGCGCGAGCTGGAAACCGCGGCGCAAGTCCAGAGGCGCTTCCTCCCAAAAGCGATGCCCAGCGTCAGGGGGCTCGATATGAGCGGCAAATCAATAATGGCGAGAAGAGTGGGCGGCGACTACTTCGACGTCACGGTGGACGGAAACCGGCTGTTTTTGGCGATAGGGGACGTGATGGGAAAAGGCTTGCCGGCCGCATTGCTCATGGCCACCATGCGCGCCGCGTGGCGAGCCGAGGTCGCCGGCGGATTCCACCCAGCGGAAGTTCTTCGCCTGCTGAACGAGGCGACTTTCGACGATTTCAATTCCTCGAGGAGCTTCGCGAGCTTCATCTCGGGAGAATACGACGCGGCCACTGGGAAGATTTCCTTCGCGAATGCGGGCCATCCTCCACCGCTGTTCCTCGGGCGAGGCGAAGCGGAGGCGTCGGAGATCGTAACGACCGACCTGCTCATCGGAATCGAACCTAAAGCGACGTTTTCGTCCACCGACCTCGAACTCTCTCCGGGAGACATACTCGTTTTGTACACCGACGGGCTGGCGGAAGCCCTGAAGCCCGTCGGCGGCGAAGAGCGCATCGCCGAACTCGTCGTGGATAACAGGGAGCTAAGCGCGAATGGGATCAAGAACGCCTTGAACTCCGCAGCAGACGATGCGGTAAAAGAGCGAGGCATCTCGGACGACGCGACGGTCCTGGTGCTGAAAAGGGAAAAGAACGCGCGCCGGGCACGCTGAACCGGCCCATGTCAGGGACCTCGATTATCGTTACCATGATGGGATTTCGGCCGCTTTTACCGAAAGGTCCTCGGCATAGCTCTTCTTGTTCTGCCTCATCTTCAAGAACTCGTCCAGATTGCGGCGCGCTTTATCGAAAGACCCTCGATGCAGCCGCCGCTGAGCTCGACCCGGCGCATCGGTTTATTTGTATAGAGCCAGAGGCGCTGTAGAGGAGGGCTCGCCCGGCGCGTCCGTCCGGAACCTTGACGGCGACATCGATTTTGAGGGAATATTTATTGAGTTCCCTTGGCTGAGCGGACAGATTAGCCCCATCCGGGGAACCGCGGGACGCGCGGCCGAGATGTTCCCCCAGAGAGAGATCGAAATGAACGCTAAAGCGATGAAGGCGGACGCGGCCGGAGTGGCCTCGGCCCAAGCGGGGACGAAAGCGGAGCTCTGCTGAGGGCCGCCGGTTGCGCCGGTCGGCGAAATGAAGCCACCGCGAAAGGACCAGCCGTTCGTGGACGGCGTCGTCGCGACCCCCGCTGGCGAAGTGCCGCGAGTTAAAAGGGCGCTCGACCTAGCGGATGTCCTCGGTCGATGGCGGGTTCGGTGGGGCATCGGCCGCTACGATTATAAGGTGGACCCCGGGCTTTACGCCCTTGGGGACCCCGATCCTTCGTCGCCCGTCCTGGTCACGGCCAATTTCAAACTCACCTTCGATATCGTGCGCTCCAGCCTCCCCGAGCTTTCCGCGTGGGTTCTCGCGCTGGACACCCGAGGTATCAACGTTTGGTGTGCGGCCGGCAAAGGCACCTTCTCAACGAATGAGCTGGTGGCGCGCCTCGAGTTCTCGCGCCTGCGTGAGATCGTTTCCCATAGGCGGCTGATCGTTCCTCAGCTCGGGGCCACGGGAGTTGCCGCCCACGAGGTGCGAGCGGCCAGCGGCTTCGCGGTGACGTTCGGCCCGGTGCGAATCTCGGACCTTCCGGAATTCATCGCGGCCGGCATGCGCGCGACGGCCGAGATGCGCCAGCCCACTTTCGGCTTTCGAGAGCGGCTGGCTCTCGTCCCCGTCGAATTCGTCGGCGCCCTCAAACCGGGCCTGGCCGTCTTGGGAATCCTAGCGCTGATAGAGCTGGCCACCGTGCGCCCGCTCAGTCCGGGAGGATTCGCGGCCGGATTGCTCAGGACGGCGGGGCCGCTATTTTCGGCCCTGGTCGGCGGGACGGCCCTCGTGCCGGCTCTTCTGCCGTGGCTTCCACCGCGCGAATTTGCGGCCAAAGGAGCGATCATCGGCGCGTCTCTCGCGCTCGCAGCGATAATCCTTGGCAAGTATTCGCCTCTAACGGCCGTCGCGATCGCCTCGGCCATGACGGCTATCAGCTCGTATTTCGCCATGAACTTCACCGGTTCCACGCCATTTACCTCGCTTTCCGGTGTGGAAAGGGAGATGCGGCGTTGGATTCCCCTTCAGGTCGCGGCCGGTTTTCTTTCCATCGCGGCAGGGGTCGCGGGGAGGTTCATTCGATGAAGGGATATCGCTACATCCCGGGGGTGGCGACTCTGCGGCTCGAAGCCGAGCTCTGCAACGGCTGCAAGATGTGCAAAGCCGTCTGCCCTCACGCCGTATTGGCGGTCGACTCGGGCAAAGCCGGGATCGCCGATTTGGACGCCTGCATCGAGTGCGGCGCGTGCGCTTTGAACTGCCAGGTGGGCGCCCTTTCCGTGCGCCCCGGCGTCGGCTGCGCCAGCGCGGTGATCGCCAGCTGGTTTCGCCGATTTCGCCGAAAGGATACGTCCTCGACTGCCTGCTGCGGCTAAGGCTGTAAACTGGCGAATCCGCGCGATCCGCCCGACGAATGTTTGCGCGATGTGAACGCGATAGGCCAGTCCGCGAATGACCGCGCATGCGCGCCGGCAAAAACGCGCGATCGGTAATGTGGCGAACGCGCATACGTCCGCGGCGCGAACATCGTTTGAATGCCGCATGCACAAACGGCCCGATCGGGGGATCGGGCCCTACGGCAAACCGAACGACCACCCGTCCGCCGAACACCCACGCGAACCGTAGGGTCCGTTCCCCGAACGGACCGTTTCGGATCGATCGTCCGCAAGCGCAAAATCGCCGCGAATGTCCGACCAACCGAAAACCGCGCGGTACGGTTTGTAGGGTCCGTTCCCCGAACGGACCGAATACCGTTTAAACCACCAGCGGACGCAAAATGCACAAATGCCCGACCAACCGAAAACCGCGCGCATGCACGGCCTGTAGGGTCCGTTCCCCGAACGGACCGCCGTTTCCCGAACGGGCCCTTATCATTACGACACACAACTTGCGCGTGGGCACGAACGCAAACGCGAGCACGAACTATAGCGACGTTTTATCAAGCAAACTCAGAAACAGGGTGATAAAACTTAAGCTCGCTCGCGACTGCTCATCAAGCGCGGAAACGCCCCTAAGCAGCTTTTTCTAAATACTGAAGCGACCAACCGAGTGAGGAGTAATATTCGTTGAAGCCGTTGAGCAGATTCATGTCTTCCTCGGAAATGGCGAAATCGAAAACTTCGATATTCTCTTCCAGGTGTCGTTTCTGATTTGCCTTGGGAATGGGAACGGTTCCCAGCTGCAGATTCCAGCGGATCAAAATCTGCGCGGGAGATTTCCCGTACTTCTTTGCGAGCCGGCGCAGCTTTTCGTCGTTCAGCCTGCGCGTTCGGGTTAGGGGGCTATAGGCCTGAATTACGATCCCTTTATCCGCGCAATAATCATACATTTTCCAGCTGTAACCGAACGGACTCCACTCGATTTGGTTAACCGCCGGGATTTCGCCGCTCGCTTCGATCAGCCTATCCATCAAAGAAATGGAATAGTTGCTGACGCCGATATCCCTGACAAGCCCCTCTTCTCTCGCCTTTATCAAGCCCTCCCAAAGATCTTCGCCGGCACCGGTTGCCGGCGGACGGTGTATGAGCATGAGATCGATGTAGTTCAGGCCGAGTTCTTTTAGGTTCGATATCGTTCGCAGGTAGGAATCGTCGGTTTCCTCGGCTTTGGTCGTTATGTAGATAGACTCTCTATCGACGCCAGCCCTCCTGATGGCTTCACCGATCCCCGGCTGAGTGCCGTAATCGCTGGAGGTATCTATCAAGCGGTACCCGAGGTTGATAGCGTAAAGCACCGTCTCGGCCGTATCTCTGGTCAGCAGCCATGTCCCCAAGCCCATGACGGGCATCTCGTTTCCCGAACGCAGCTGAACGGTCGACGTAAGATCCACGCTCATCAACCCGAAGCGAGAAGTATTGATCAGATTTATAACCAAAACTCTTCGCGGCCAACTCTCAACCACGCCAAAAGCCGCAAATTCAAGTAGGCTGGCGAACTCGCCTTTCTGTTTTGAGATCGATCTAGCCGAAATTTCGTTCGAAAACGATTCTTCTAATACAAACCGCACATCGGTCGCCATCGCACCCGCAGAGAATCTTTACCTCAGGCACAGATCGATCTACGGCATCGACCCTCGAGCCCGCTCCGCACCCGTTTCCGGTATAAGCGATTTTCCTTCAAGAGAAAAAATCCCAGGTTGAAGAGGGTTAAAGGGTCTCAATCCCGTTTCCGGTATAAGCGATTTTCCTTCTTCGGAGCCGACCTCCGGGGAGCAGACCTCCGCGGGTCTCAATCCCGTTTCCGGTATAAGCGATTTTCCTTCTTTCAAATATGTTCGCTGCCCCGGAGAAGAGATGAAAGTCTCAATCCCGTTTCCGGTATAAGCGATTTTCCTTCGGACCCCCGGGGACGGGAAAGTCCGCGAGCGCGGTGGTCTCAATCCCGTTTCCGGTATAAGCGATTTTCCTTCGGACCCCCGGGGACGGGAAAGTCCGCGAGCGCGGTGGTCTCAATCCCGTTTCCGGTATAAGCGATTTTCCTTCTCTAGGGAATCTCACGAAGGACCGCTGGTCGGCGGCCTGGTCTCAATCCCGTTTCCGGTATAAGCGATTTTCCTTCCGTCATGGAGGCCCCGGCTTGGGCCAGGCGCCTGGCGTCTCAATCCCGTTT